>Ga0209415_10001535_pt1 | contig 44209 bp, 42 predicted proteins | sample PeaSoiSIISIP2007_FD_187696 | JGI IMG/M metagenome (GOLD analysis project Ga0209415, IMG submission 187696) | Peat soil microbial communities from Weissenstadt, Germany - SII-SIP-2007 (SPAdes) (version 2) | ecosystem: Environmental > Terrestrial > Soil > Wetlands > Peat | place: Germany...
CGTCGCGGTGAAGGCTGACGGTTTTATCCTGGTAACCAAGCCTGGTGGCCGTGACCGTGTGCACGTCGTCACTGTTCCTGAACTTGATGGTCGCGGCGAGCTGGCCCGTTCCCTTCTGGGCGCCATTGTCCACGGAAATCGCGGCATCCGGCGGCTTGGAGGTGATGGTGATCTCTCGCGTGGTGGAGCAGGCGGCCAGCAAAAGCAAAAAAACGAGACCCAACCAGCGCATAAATGAACTCCTAACCGCCGATTGGTTTAGCCGAAATATTGAGCCTGGGCAATAGATCAGGGCGTAAGCACCGTCGGGGTCGGGACCGTACGGTCGGCGGCGGGCTGAGCTTCGGGGGATTCGGAACCTAAGCCGATCTCCAGCGGCGCGCTGGCTTCCACGACGCGGTTGGATTCTTCATCCATGAGGGTGACCTTCAGCACGTACTTCCCCGCCGTCAGGGACGAGGGGAGGCGGACCAGGCGGGAGATGAAAAAATCGTGCCGGCGATTGCGCGATTGATCCACGAAGACGTCGGCATTGGATTTAGCTGGCCAGACGGCCAGGCCCGCGTCCGTGTACAGGACCATTTCCTGCCGGAGCCGGGTGCGCCAGATGGAATCGTTGCCCTGGATGGACGTGAAATTGGCAACCTCACAATAGACAATCAGATCGTTGTTCCTTCCCGCGGGGAAGCGGGAGGAGGGCATGGGCGAATAGACGCCGTAGCTGACCACCTGCGAGCAAAGCGCGACCGTGGGAATCGAAAGCTGGGCCTGGGAGCGAAGCCGGTCGGCCATTTCCAGCAGCGGCTGGATTTTGCGGTTGAGCATGACGTTGCCGTCGTTGCGGGCGGCGTCGCGGAAATTGCTCAATCCGTCCATCAGCGCCAACAGAAGATCGCGATCCTCGCTGGAAAGCTGGCTGACGTTGGCCAGATCGGGCGTCGGCTCGTCGCGGACCAGCCGCAGCAATTGGTAGTCAAGCTGGTTGCCCAGATCGCGCGGGTAATCGTGCACGAGGTTCTGGAGCTTCTGCTCGTATTCGTCGGTCGGGGCGTTCACCGGAGCGGACGGATGCGAATTCGGCGGAATCTGATCGGCGCTTTCCGGAAGGATCTGGGGAACGGTGTCGTCCTCTTTCAGTTGGGCCATGGCAAGCGTCGCCGGTTGATTGGCGGATGGGGATGGCCAGGCGGTTTGCGTCCGGTCCGAATGCGCGGGGCGAGTGGCGGGCTGGGTCCATTGCACGATGGACGGCTGCGCCTCCCGAGCCGGCTGCTGGCCGAGCAGCGGAGTTATGTCCCGTGCATATTCCGAGGTTTTGCGCGCCAGGAGGGACGCATCATCCGGCTCGACGGGTGTTGCCGAGGCCGGCTGAAGCGCCGACGGCGCCGTCGCCGGTGACGCCGAAACCTGTGCGGTGGAAACCGGTGGAGCCGATGCTTGGCCGGTTGGCCCGCCCTGGTTTTTGCATCCAACCGCTAAAACGCCCAGAAAGATGAAACCCGCCGCAAGGGAAGTTCGCGCCAACATGAGGGACCATCCTTGGATTGAGCCACGCCGGCTTCCTGCCGGCGACTGACCAAAGTATATCGCTTGTCCCCGCCAATTCAACGCGGGGGAGGCATCTGGGATTATTGATCGCCCGTATACGTCACACAATTGGGCATCGGCTTCAAGACCGGAGCATTGTCTGCGAATTGTTTCTCCACGGACCAGGCGACCACCTCAAGGTAATGCCGCCTCATTTGAACGATGGTGACGAAATATCCGAATTGCACCTTCGACGCCGGCGAGGTTCCGTGAATCTCGTATTGGATCGCTTTGTAGCCGTTGACCTCGATTGGCTGGGGATCGGAGCATTTGGATTTCACCAGGTGGGAAAGGACCTCATCCCGGCAAGTCTTGCAATAATCGTCCAGGGCGAGATAGGGATCGTCACGGTCGGTGATGAGGACCATCACGAAGGCGTCGGAGTCGTCATTCCTGGCCTCGATGGCCGCGCCGGGGTTGCTGGAACTAACGGCCAACCACCCGTCGGGCACGACCACCTGAACCTGGCCATCGTGGCTCTTGACGGTCACGCTGGAATCGGTGTCGTCCGCCCGTAGAGGGGCCAGATACGACGCCAGTGTCAAAACAAGCGCGATAAGCGCGATACGGTAAACCATGCCCATTTAAGTAGCATATCGGCACGGAATTGACGAGCAATCAAGCCGGATCGCGGTTTTTTGATGGTAAACTCTTGCCGCCTTGACACTTTTGCGGTCCTCCGTAGGATTCGTTTCTCTCTCCCCACCGATGGGGCGTTCGTCGAGAGGTCCGGTGCGTGGCCGGATTGGTAGGCGAGACCGGCCGGAATTCGCGGTTTTAACCGGCCGGGGCCTTGGGAGATGATCCATGACAGTCCGCGAACGGTCACGTCCATTCCCGATGCCCGGCATTTGCTCTTCTGGCCGGCGGGCAGGTCGGTCGCCATTCGCTTTACCCGGTGGTGTAACGGTAGCACAAGAGATTTTGGTTCTCTTTGTCCTGGTTCGAATCCAGGCCGGGTAGTTCCTCGATGCCCGGCCGAAAGTTTTCTCGCTGGGAGTTCTTTGATTCATGAGCGTCACGGCGATCATCCTGGCGGCGGGCAAATCGACGCGGATGAAATCCCGCCGGCCCAAGCCGCTGCACGAAATCTGCGGCAAGCCCATGCTGGGATGGATTCTGGACGCCTGTTTTGCCACGGACGTGACCCGGGCCCTGGTCGTCGTCGGCCACGGCAAGGACGAGATCGTCGAGCAGTTCGGCAAAGACCGGCGGATTCATTTCGTCGAACAGACCGAACAGCTTGGGACCGGCCATGCGGCCAAGATGTGTGAACCACTTTTGCGAGGCCATGGCGGCGACGTGTTTTTGCTGGCCGGCGATACCCCGCTGATTCGCGCCGAAATCTTGCGGACATTGCTCGGCGCGCATCACGAGGACCGTGCGGCGGCCAGCATGGCAACGGCGATCCTGGACGATCCAACCGGCTACGGGCGGGTCGTCCGCGACGAGACGGGTCAGTTCGTCCAGATCGTGGAACAGGTGGACTGCGACGATCGCCAGCGGGAAATCCATGAGGTTTTCCCCAGTTATTACTGCGTGAAGACTGAGGAATTGCTGTTCGCCCTGTCCAAGCTGACGAACCGGAACAAGAAAGGCGAATATTACCTCACGGACATCTACGGCATTTTGCGAAAGGCGGACAAGAAGGTCGTCGCCGTGCAGGCGGTGACGGCGGAAGACGTGATTGCGCCCAACACGCGCCAGCAGCTTGCCGAGGCCGATGCCGCCATGCAGGAACGGATTCAACGCGGTTTGCGTGAAGGCGGCGTGACGATTGTCAGCGGCGTCAACACGTACATCGAGGCGGGCGTGACGATTGGACCGGATACGGTCATCGAGCCGTTCACGTTCATCGGGCGGGACAGTACGATCGGCGGCGATTGCGTGATCGGGCCGTTCGTGTGCCAGCCGCCGGGCAGCATCGTGCCGGATGGAACGAGGGTCGCGGGGAATCTTTGACGCGGAAGAGGCAATGGCAATAAAGCTGGATCCGAACAAGTTGAAGGTTTTCACTGGCCGGGCCAACCCGCAACTGGCGCAGAAGATCTGCGATTACTTGCAGATTCCGCTGGGCCGGGGCGGGACGGACCTATTTCCGGACGGCGAATTGATCGTGCGGGTAGAGGAGGACGTGCGCGGGCGCGATTGTTACGTCGTGCAGCCGACGAGCCATCCGATCAACGCCCACCTGATGGAACTGTTCATCTGGATCGACACGCTTCGGCGCGCCAGCGCCCAGCGGGTGACGGCGGTGATTCCCTATTTCGGGTACGCGCGTCAGGACCAGAAGCACGCCGGCCGCACGCCGATCACCGCCAAGCTCGTGGCCAACCTGCTGGAGCGCGCCGGCGCCGACCGGGTGGTGGCGGTCGATTTGCACGCGGCGCAGGTGCAGGGATTTTTCGACATCCCCGTCGATCATCTCAACGCCGGGCCGGTTTTGGGAAAATGGTTCCGCAGCCTGAAGCTGGCCAATCTCGTGTTCGTCAGCCCCGACGTCGGAAACGTCAAGCGGGCCCAGGTTTACGCGGAGCTGCTCAACGGCGAGTTGTGCTTCATCGACAAACGCCGGCGCAGCGGGACGATCACCGAGGCCAAGCACGTCATCGGCGACGTGGAGGGCAAGAACATCCTGATCGTGGACGACATGATCACCACCGGCAGCACGGTGACGACGGCGTGCGAGGTGCTGCGTCAGAACGGCGTCAAGGACATTTACATCGCCGCCACGCATGCGGTGTTCGCGCCGCCGGCGATGGAGCGGCTGGCGGATTGCCAGTTCACGAAGCTGGCGGTGACCGACACGATCCCGCTGGGAAACCGCGCCGATGCGATCAAGAGCCGCCTGGTGGAATTGAGCGTCGCGGGCCTCGTGGGCGAGGCGATTCATCGCATCCATCAAAATCAAAGCGTCAGCGAATTGTTCAGGAAAGAGTCCAACGGAGCGTGATTTTCTTGCACCGGAGCTTAATCAGGAGAAAGCACTTTTCAGGAGAAAGCAATGGCAGTTCAAAGCGCACAAGTGACCGCCAAGCCGCGAAATGAGTTGGGCACCCGCGCCAATCGCCGGCTGCGGGAAGCCGGGCTTCTTCCCGGCGTGATCTACGGACACAAGGAAGCAATAATCCCCGTGAAGCTTCCGCGGAAAGAAGTGGTCGAGCACCTGAATCGCGGAGCGCGCCTGTTCGACCTGAGCCTGGACGGCAAGAGCGAAAAGGTGCTCATCAAGGAAGTGCAATTCGACCACCTCGGCATCGAGGTCATCCACGTCGATTTCGCGCGGGTGAGCCTGGATGAGAAGGTCAAGGTGAGCGTGCCGGTCGAACTCAAGGGCACGCCCAAGGGCGAGGCCGACGGCGGCGTCCTCCAGCAGATCATCAGCGCGCTGGAAGTGGAATGCCTGGTGACGGAAATCCCCGATGCGATCCGGCATAACGTCGCCGAGATGGCGCTGGACGAGGTGCTGCACATCAAGGACCTGAAGCTTCCCGACGGGGTCAAGGCGCTGCAAGATGGCGAGTTGATCGTGGCGACCGTGAAGGAAGTCCTGGAAGTGGTGGCGCCGGTGGTCGAAGAGGAAGGCGCCGCCGAGCCTGAAGTCATCGGCCGCAAGCCGGCCGAGGGTGAGGAAGCCGCCGCCGCTGCTGCCGGCGAAGCCCCCGTGGTAGAGAAAGAGAAAGAGAAGGAGAAGAAGTGATCGATGCGCCTGGTGGTCGGCCTTGGAAATCCGGGCAGTGAATTCGTCGGCACCCGGCACAATGTCGGCTGGGAAGCGCTGGATGAGTTGGCGGTCCGGCTTGGCTGGATCGGAAAGCAGGATGAATACAACCGGCTGGGCAGAAGCAAATTCGACGGCATCGCCCTGGATGGATCGGTGTCGATCCACAGCGGCGCGACTGAGCGTCTTCTGCTGCTCAAGCCGACGACGTACATGAACGACAGCGGCCGGTCGGTGCAGTCGGCGATGGCGTTCTACCAGCTTTCGCCCGCGGAAGTGATGGTGATACTGGACGACCTGGCGTTGCCGAGCGGGAAGATAAGGATTCGCCCCGGCGGCAGCGCGGGCGGGCACAACGGCCTGAAGGACATTGAACAGGCATTGGGAACGGAGCAGTATCCGCGGCTGCGGATCGGGATCGACGCCCCGCCGCCGCGAATTTCAGGACGGGATTACGTCCTCGGCCGGTTTACCGACGATCAGCACCGCGCCGTGGAGCCGGCCTTGGAGCGGGCGGCGTCGGCGGTTTTGACGTGGATCGAGAAGGGCATCGAATCGGCGATGAATCAGTTCAACGCCGATTCAGTGGAACAATAATCCGTGAATGCAAGGAGCTTTAGCTATGGCAAAGGCCAAGAGTGAAAAGAAGACAGGCAATACTTACGAGGCGATGTTCTTGCTCGGGGCGGGACATGCCACGGACCTGGACAATGCGATCAAGCTAGTCCGCGGGATCGTCGAGCGGCACGAGGGCAAGATCATCGTCCTAAAGAAATGGGACGAACGGAAGCTGGCGTACGAAATCCGCGGGGAGAAGCGCGGTCTGTACCTCATCGCGTTCTTCACGGCCCCGTCGCCGGCGGTTGCGGCAATCGTCCGGGACGTGGAGTTGAGCGATCAGGTCCTGCGGGTCATTGTGACCAAGGCGGACCACCTGAACGCGCAGGAAATGGCGGCGGTGGAGCCGCAGCCGATCATCCCGCGCGAGGAGCGCAATCCGTGGGACCGCCCGCAATGGGAAGACCGCCCCGCCGCGCCGCGCCGCGATCGGCCGCCGAGATACGTCCGGGGCGAGGAATCCCCCGAAGCCGCCGCCAAAGAATAGGACCCCTACCAACCAGGTGAATCATGGCAAACGTCAATAGAGTGATACTCATCGGCAACCTGACGCGCGATCCGCAGCTCAAGTATCTCCCCAGCCAGACGGCGGTCGTGGAGTTTGGATTGGCGACCAACCGCCGATACAAAACGGCCAGCGGCGAGGAACGCGACGAGGTCTGCTTCGTCGATTGCTCGGCCTTCGGCCGGATGGCGGAAGTCATCAACCAGTATTGCCAGAAGGGCAAGCAGCTTTATATCGAGGGCCGGCTGAAGTTCGATTCATGGGAAGATAAGCAAGGCGGAGGCAAACGGAGCAGGCTGACCGTGGTGGTGGAGAATTTCCAGTTTCTCGGCGGCCGGGAAGGCGGAGCCGGCGGCGGCGCCCCGGCCCAGGAAGCCGGTGGAGAAGATCAGACCCGTCCGCCGGCGGCGCGGCCGCCGCAACGCGGATCTCCCCCGCCCTCTGCGCCATCGTCGGCGCCCCAGGAGCCCCCGCTCGGCAACGAGCAGCATTTCAATGATAACGAAATCCCGTTTTAGAGGATCAGGATCATGCCAAACGTGAAATTGTTGTTGAATGAAACCATTAAGAACGTCGGCAAGGTCGGCGACGTGGTCGAAGTTTCGCCGGGATATGCCAGGAACTACCTGTTGCCCAAGGGTTTGGCGGTGGAGCCGACGCCGGGGAACGTGAAGAAGATCGAAGTCCGGCGGAAGGAGATCGAGCGAATGGAGCGTCAGCGCCGCGAGCAGCAGGAGGCGCTGATCAAGCAGCTTGCGGGCGTGGAAGTAACGCTGGAGCGCAAGGCGAACGAGCAGGGGCACCTGTTCGGCTCGGTGAGCGCGACCGACATCTCCAAGGCGCTGCAAGCCCAGGGCTTCAACATCAATCCCGACGACGTGAACCTGCCCGGCAAACTGGACCGGATCGAAAAATACACGGTGAAGATTCGTTTTGCCGACGATTTGGAGGCGGAGGTGAAGGTTTGGGTTGCGCCGGATGCGGAGAGCAAGGCGTTGATCGACGCCGCGGTCAAGGCCAAGGCCGCCGAGCCGCCCCCGCCGAGCAATTACGAAAACGTGCGCAAATAAATGTTTCCCACGGCACGTTGTCCACTGGGCCAATGTGAATACCCGGTGCAAAACTTGCCGGGTGAGGAGGCCGATGCGCTTGGCCCGCCATTTTTCTTTTATTCTACCTGACCCTGAAGCCCCGCATGTACATGCGGGGCTATGGGCGATAAGATGATGCTTCAAAACAAATCAAACACAGGAAAGGAATCCTGCGATGAGCCAGTTGGTTGATCCCTCGGTAGCGCGTCAGTTCGATCGTCTTCCGCCGCATTCCATCGAAGGGGAAATGTGCCTCCTGGCCTCGATGATGCTGGATCGCGAGATCATCGGGCAGTCCATTCAACTCATCGACCGCGAGTCGTTCTATCAAGCCGATCATCAGATCATTTTCGACGTTCTGCTGAAGCTCTACGAGCTGAACCGCCCTATCGATTCGGTGATCTTGTTCGAGGAATTGGTCAAGCGGCAGTTGCTGGAGGAGGTCGGGGGCACCGAGTACATCGCGCAAATCCTGAACAGCGTGCCGTCGGCGGCGCATGGATTGCACTACGCCGGAATCGTGCGCGAAAAAGCGATGCTGCGGGCACTGATCGGGGCCAGCAACGATATCCTCCGCGACTCCTACGCCCCCTATGAGCATGCCGACGTCGTGCTGGACAAAGCCGAGCGGCGGATTTTCGAGATCGCGGATAAAAAGACCACCGGTTCGATCAGCAGCCTCGGCGAAGTGGCGCACGAGGTCTACGAGATGCTCGAGGACAAGGGCCGCCGCGGTTTGGAAAGCGGGTTTTACGAACTGGATGACATGCTGAACGGCATGCAGAACGGCGAAATGCTCATCGTCGCCGCCCGCCCTTCCATGGGAAAGACCGCCTTCGCCATGAACATCATCGAACACCTCGCCGCGGACTTGCAGCTTCCTTGCGGGATCTTCTCCCTGGAAATGAGCAAACAACAGCTTGCCCAACGATTGATGTGCTCCCGGGCCAACATCGATGCCCAGAAAGTCCGCCGGGGAATGCTCAACGCCTCGGAATTCCAGCAACTCGCCCAGACTGTCACCGGGCTTTCCAAGGCGCCGATCTGGGTCGACGACTCGGCCGGCATGACGCCGCTGGAACTGCGCGCCAAGGCCCGCCGCCTGAAGCTCAAGCATGACGTGAAATGCCTGATGGTCGATTACATGCAGCTCATGTACAACCCCGGCTCCGAAAGCCGTCAACAGGAGATTAGCGAAATTTCCCGGGTGGTGAAATCCGTGGCCCGCGAACTAAACATCCCGGTGATTTGCCTGTCGCAGTTGAATCGAGCCACCGAGGGCCGCGACGGACATCGGCCGAGGATGAGCGATCTCCGCGAATCCGGCAGCATCGAGCAGGACGCCGACGTGGTGATGCTTTTGCATCGCGAGGATTACTACCGCATGAGCGAGCCGGATTTTCAGCCGGACAACATCGCCGAAGTGATCGTTGCCAAGCAGCGCAACGGCCCGACCGGCACGATCAAACTGACGTTTTCAAACAAGACGACGCGCTTCGAGAACCTCAGCGCGGCGGTGGATCCGTTCCAGTAATCAGATCGCTTTGCCGCCGATGGTGACGGGAATCCCAACTGGTTGGGCGGCGGGGGAATAATTGGGTTCGATGGCCAATTGCAGCGGGCGGCGTTTGCCGGCCGGGGGGAAGCCGTCTTCGTCAATCATGCGCTGGATGGCCATGATGCCTTCGATCAGCGTTTCCGGCCGGGGCGGGCAGCCGGGGACGTACACGTCAACCGGCATGAACTGGTCGATCCCCTGAATGGTGGCGTATGCGTCGAAGACGCCGCCGGTGCTGGCGCAGGCGCCCATGCTGATGACCCATTTCGGTTCGGTCATCTGCTGATAGATGTGCTGCAAGACCGGCATCATTTTGATCGAGACTCGCCCGGCGACGATGAGCAGATCGCTTTGCCGCGGGCTGAACCGCATCGCCTCGGCGCCGAAGCGGGCGAGGTCAAATCGGCTGGACGCGGTGGCCATCAATTCGATGCCGCAGCACGCCGTCGCGAACGGCATCGGCCACAGCGAACTGCGCCGAGCCCAATTCACGACCTTCTTGAGCTGGGTGGTCAGGACGTTGTCGGGAAGGGTCTGGGTGTCCATGATGGGATTATAGTACGGGATTTGGGAGTCAGTCCCAGCGAAATACCCCTTTGCCCCAGGCGTAAAAATAGGCCACGAGAAGGATCACCACGAAAGTAACCATTTCCATGAGGAGGATAAGTCCGTTTTCGGTGCTATCGTCGTGGACGTGCTTGGCGAAAATGGCCGCCCAGGGGTAGAAAAAAACGATTTCAACATCGAAGACCAGGAAGACCATGGCGACGACGTAAAAGCGGACGTTGAATCGTTTGCGGGCGTCGCCGATGGGGACCATTCCGCTTTCGTACGTGGCTTCCTTACCCGGACCGGTCCGTTTGGGACCGAGCCAGATTGACAGCGCGATATTGGCAAAAGCGAAGCCGACGCCGATCACCACCAGCAGAACCACCGGCGCCCAGGAACTGACGGGCGAATCGGGTTGCTGCTGGGCCAGAAAGTGCAAGGTGATTGAACTCATAATAAAGGTGGAAAGCTAATCTATGCGCCGGCGGCGGATTTGCAACCGCCGAGGGATTAGCGGCCCGGCGCAATCTTGGCCTCGGGAATTTCCTTTTCCGCCCCGTTGCCGTCACCGTTGACGACGCCGACCTCATGGCCCATAACCTTCACGTCCTCGGCTTTGACGTGCCGGACGGAATGGAAGAAGCTGGTCCGATCCAGCACCCGCTCCTGGAATTGTTCAAGATAGAGATAAATCACCGGCGTGATGTAGAGGGTGATGAATTGTGAGACGATCAGCCCGCCGACGATGACCAGGCCCAGCGGCCGGCGCGAGGCCCCATCCGCGCCGAAGCCCAGCGCGATCGGCACCGCGCCCATCAGGGCGGCCAGCGTGGTCATGATGATTGGCCGGAAGCGGTTCATGCTGGCATCGTGAATGGCATCGACGCTCTTCTGGCCCTGGGCCATCCGCTGCAATGCAAAGTCGATCATCATGATGCCGTTCTTCTTGACGATCCCCATGAGCAGGAACAGGCCGATGAAGGCGTAGAGGGAGGCGTCGGCGCCGAAGATGTAGAGCGTGAGCAAGCCACCGACCAGGGCCACGGGCAGCGAGGAGAGCACGGTGATGGGATGCACGTAGCTTTCGTAGAGGATGCCGAGGATGACGTACATGACGAAGACCGCCAGGAGGATGAGGAAGCTGAGCACGCGGACGGTTTCGGTGAAATCCTTGGCCTCGCCCTGGAGGTCGCCGCGGATGCCGGGCGGGACTGCCTTGGCGGCGGTGTCCTGGATGAACCGCGTAGCGTCGCCGATGGGAATGCCGGGGTTCAGATCGAAATAAATAGTCACCGAGGAGAACTGGTTAATGTGATTCACGTTCTGCGGGCCGATGGCTTCCTGCCAACTGGCGACGGCCGGCAACGGAATCAAACGCCGACCGTCATCCGATCGCACGTACAACCGCGAGAGATCGGACGGAATGGCCCGGTCCTTGTCCTCGGCTTCGAGGATCACCTGGAACTGGTCCTCCGGCTTCTTGATGAGATAGACATAATTCTGGGAATAAGCCTGCCGGATGGTGTTTTCGATTGACGCGGCTGAGACGCCGTAGCTGGATGCGGCGTCGCGCAGGATGTTGATCTGAAGATTCGGTGTATGTGTGTACAGATCCGAGGAAACGGTCGCGAAGAGATCGTGCCGCGACATCATCGCTCCCTGGAGTTTTGTGGCGGCGGCGTAGACCTGGTCGCCATTGATGCCGGACATCGCATAGGCATATTGGCCCTGGTTGTTCTGCGTCGCGCCCGTGCTGATCTGCAAAACGGGCGACGGCCGCACATAAACGTGCACGTTGACGATCTGAAACAATTTCGCCATCAACTGTCCGGCGACCGCCTGGATTGGCGGCCGCGTGCCGATATTCCCCAGGAACGCCAGCACGAATCCCTGGTTCGACGGCAAAAACTGCGAATTGCCCGTCATCGTGAACGTCGTCTCCACGGCCGGATTGGCCTGCATGATCTTGTCGGCCTGGTCCTGGTAGACGCGCATCTGCCGATACGACGCCCCCTCCTGGCCGATCATGACGCCGCGGATAAACCCGCTGTCGCCGATCGGCAGGAAGCTCTTGGGCACAGCGTAAAACAGCCATAGTGTCCCGGCCAGGGTGATCAGCCAGATCGCCAGCGAAATCCAGCGGTGGCGCAGGAACCACCAAAGTGATTTTCCGTAAACGAACAGCACGCGGTCGATGACCGCCGTGCCCAGGCGTTCCATTTTGGTGCGGCGAAGCGTTTTGCCCCGGCGGGCCAACATGCGGGAGCACATCATCGGTGTCAGCGTCAGCGACACGACCCCCGACGCGATGATCACCACGATGATGGTGATGGCAAACTCGCGGAAGATCCGCCCCACCAATCCCGGCATGAATACCAGCGGCACGAACACCGCCGCCAGTGAAATCGTCATCGCCAGGATCGTGAAGCTGATCTGCTTGGCGCTGTGAATCGACGCCTCCAGGGCGCTCTCGCCGTGCTCCATCCGGCTAACCGTGTTCTCCAGGAAGACGATGGCGTCATCGACTAGGAACCCGACCGCCAGCGTCAGCGCCATCAGCGACAGGTTGTCGAGGCTGTACCCCAGAATCTGCATGACGATGAACGTCAGCAGCAACGACAGCGGCAGGGCGACGATGGGAATCAGCGTATCGTTGGCCCGGCCGAGAAATGCGTAAATCACCAGCACCACCAGCACGAAGGCGGTGAGAAGGGTCAATTGCACGTCGTTGGCGGAATTGACGATGGACTGCGAGCGGTCATACACCGGGTACAGTCCGATGGACGCCGGCAATTGCTGCTGAATACCCGGCAGCAGATCGCGGACGGCCTTGGCCACGGCGACGGCGTTGGTTCCCGCCTGGCGAAAAACCGCCAGAACCACCGTTGCCGACGGGACCTGACGCGAGCGGTTCCAGAAATGCAACGCAACCCGCTCATCCTGGATAGTATCTTCCGCCATGGCAACGTCGCGCAGGTGAACCGGCGAACCGTTGACGTTGGCGATGATCAAATTGGAATATTGCGCCGCGTCGGTTAGCTGGCCCTGGGGCTGCAACAGAAACGTGCGATGCTCGCTGTCGAACTGTCCCGCGCCGACGTAGGTGGTGCCGGTCTGGATCGCCGCCGCCAGATCGTTGATGGTCAATCCTCGAATGGCCAGGGCCGACGGATTGGCCTTGATCCGCACCGCCGATTTCGTGCCGTACGTATCGACCCGCGACACGCCGGGAAGGATGCTGATGCGCTGCGCGACCTCCGTGCTGGCGTAGTTGTACAGCCCGCCCCCGGTGACCGTGTTGCTGACCATCACCAGATACATGATCGCCTGGTCGTTGGGATTGGTCTTGGAAAAAGTCGGCGGCGAGGGCAAATCGATCGGCAGGCTTCCCGCCGCCTGTGAAATCGCCGCCTGAACGTCCGTCGCCGCCGCGTCCAGGCTCTTGCTCAGGTCGAATTGCAACGTGAAGCTGGTATGACCCTGCCCGCTGGAACTGGTCACCAACTGCAACCCGGAAATCTGCATGAACTGCTTTTCCAGCGGCGTGGCGACGTTGGCGGCCATCGTCTCGGGGCTTGCCCCCGGATAATTCACCTGCGCCGTGATCACCGGATAATCCACCGGCGGAAGATCGTTCACCGGCAGCGCGCGATACGCCATCACCCCGAATAGGATGCACGTCACCGTCAACAACGTGGTCATCGCCGGGCGGCGAATGAACGGCTCCGACAAATTCATTTCGCCGCTCCCTGCGCCGCCTGCGGCGCCGAGGCCAGCACGGTCACCGGCCCGCCCGCAATCACCATGAGTTGTCCGGTATGTACGATGGTTTCCCCCTCTTTCAAGCCGTCCAGCACGACGATCTTGTCGCCCTGTCGCTGCCCGGTCGATATGTTTCGCTGCTCCGCAGTATTGTCAGCATGAATCACGAACACGTAGGACCCCGCCTGCCCCACCTGCACGGAATTGGCGGGAATCAACAGGGCATCGTGCATGGTGTACAGGACCAGCCGCACGTGGACAAACTGCCCCGGCCAAAGCTGACGATTGGTGTTGGGGACGGTGGCGCGAAGCCGGATCGTGCCCGTGCCGTCCTGAACCGAGTTGTCCAGGAACGTCACCTCGCCCTCGATGTTCCGCGCCGGATCGTCCGGCGATTCGACCAGCACCTTCAGCGGACCCTTCGCCAGATTTTCCCTGACCGGGCCGAGTTCGTTCTCCGCGACCGTGAAATCGACGTAGATCGGCACCAGCTTCTGAATGCTCAGCAGGCTGGTCGTGTTGGCGTTGACGATGTTTCCCACGTCCACCAGCCGCTGGCCCGCCCGGCCGTCGATCGGCGACTTCAGGGTGCAGTATTCCAGATTCAAACTCGCCGTCTCGATCGCCGCCTGAGCCGCCTTCACGTTGGCATCCGCCACGTCCACCGCGCTCTTGGCATTGTCGTAGTCCTGTTGCGAAACCGCCTTGCTCGGCAATTCGCTGGCAACGCGCGTGAAATTGGTTTTGGCATTGGCGAGCTGCGCCTGGTTTTGCTCCAACAACGCCTGGGCCTGATCCAGCGCCGCCTGGTACGGACGCGGATCGATCGCAAACAGCTCCTGGCCCCTGTGCAGATCGGTGCCGTCCTGGAAATCTCTCCCCATGATCTTGCCCGAGACCTGCGGAACGACGTTGACGACCTCCGTCGCGGTTGTCCGGCCGATCTCGTCGAGATATTCCGGCACGTCCTGGGTTACCACCGGCGAAGTTGTCACGGCCGGCGGCGGCATGGTGAATCCGCCCCCCGCGCTGGCGCGGTTGCAGCCGCTTTCGGCCGCCAACCCCATCGCCGCCGCGGCGATTAGCAAAATCCAAAATCGACGAAGCATCGTCCTTCCTTTGCGTTGATAAAGCCGGGGGGAAGATTCTAAGGCACGTCCCTTGGGGATTTCCACTGGCCTATTTCACCCATATTGTCTTGATATTGACGAACTCGTAAATACCGAATTGGGACAATTCGCGTCCCCAGCCGCTGTTCTTGACGCCGCCGAAGGGCAGCCGCGCGTCGGATTTGACGATGCCGTTGATGAAAACGGCGCCGGATTCCATGTCACCCGCGAGATTTTGGGCGCGGTCGATGTCTCGTGTCCAGATGCTGGCGCCCAGGCCATAACGCGAGCCATTGGCCAGCCGCACCGAGTCGGCGGCATCGTCGGCGCTCACTACGGCCGCCACCGGGCCGAACGTCTCCTCGTTAAATGCCGCCATCCCCGGGCGAACGTCGGCCAGAACGGTCGGCTCATAGAAGAATCCCTTGCCCGCTCGCCGCTTGCCCCCGAGCCGCAGCTTGGCGCCTTGCTCGACGCTGCGCTGAACTTGGCGGTGCAATGTTTCCAGCAAGTCCAGACGGGCCAGCGGTCCAACCTGGGTCGCGCGATCGAGCGGGTCCCCCACCTTCATCGCGGCCATCGCCGCGACCATCGCCGCTTCAAACTCGTCGGCGATGGCGCGCTCGACGATGAACCGCTTGGCGGCGATGCAGCTTTGCCCGCTGTTGATGCAGCGCGCCTCGGCCGCGCGGGCGGCGACGGATGGGACGTCGGCGTCGGCCAGGACGATGAACGGATCGGACCCGCCCAATTCCATGACGGTTTTCTTGAGCGCCCGCCCCGCCGCCGCCGACACCGCCCTGCCGGCGCGCTCGCTGCCCGTCAGGGTCACGGCCCGGATCGCGGGATGATCGATCAACTTTTCCGCCGCCTGGTTGTCTTCGATCAGCAGTGTCGAAAACACTCCGGGCGGGAATTTCGCATCGGCAAATATCTGCTCGATGGCCAGCGCACATCCCGGCACGTTGGGGGCGTGCTTGAGCAGCGCGACGTTCCCCGCCATCAGCGCCGGCGCGGCGAAACGGATGACCTGCCAGATCGGGAAGTTCCACGGCATGATCGCCAGCACCGGCCCCAGCGGATCGAAGCGGACGTAGCTCCGCGACGCATCGGATTGGATTTGGCGCTGGGCCAGGAACGACGCCGCGTTTTCGGCAAAGAAATCGCAGGCGCCGGCGCACTTTTCCACTTCGGCTTCCCCCGCCGCGATCGGCTTGCCCATTTCCATGGCCATCAGCCGCGACAACTCATCGCGCTTTCGCCGAAGCCCCGCCGCCGCCTCCTTCAGCAGCGAGCCGCGATCGCTGATGGACACCGCCCGCCATTGCCCGAAGGCCTCCTCGGCCAACTGAAGCGTTTGCTCGATTTGGGCCGGAGTGTGCTCGGCATATTCGGCAGTTACCTGCTCGGTTGCGGGATTGATGACTTTCATGTGCCGCCTCTATGCAATCATTGTAGCCGCCTTCGCGCGTTGGCCGGCGGTTCGATTTTTGTTGCATTTTGTTGCGCCGTCATGCAAACTCCGCCAATGGCTTCCGAATACATCGTCACGCAAATCGACAAAGCCACGGTGATTGAATTCCGCGTCCCGTCGCTGATGGAGGCGGCCCAATTGGAATCGATTCAACAGCAGCTTTTCAAGCTGGTGGATGAGCAGGACAAGCGCGTGATCGTATTGGACTTTTCAAGGGTGGAGTTTCTGTCCAGCCAGGCGATCGGGATCGTGATCGGGCTCAATCGCCGGCTGTCGGCGTTGCCCCAAAGCAAGCTGCTTCTTTGCGGCGTGAACGGCAAGCTGACGGAACTGCTCCGCATCACCCGCCTCGACCGCGTGCTGAAAGTCATGCCGACGCAAAAAGAAGCGATCAATTCATCGGCAGGAATGATATGATCTGTTAGTGGAGAAGGAACACGATGGCCAACATACGCACGTCCGTGCAGTTCAGCGTTTTTCTGGTGAACAAACCTGGAGTCCTGGCGCAGGTGACCAGGGCGCTGGCGGATGAGAAGATCAACATTGTCGCCATGACGCTGGTGGATTCGCAGGAGCATGGAGTTCTGCGCCTGGTGGCGGAAAATTCCGTGGCCACCAAGGCGGTCCTGTCGAAACTGAATCTGCCGATGACCGAAACGGAAGTGTTGTGCGTCGATCTGCCCAACGAGACCGGCGCTCTGGCCGACGTGGCCTCGGTCTTGGGGCAGAACCACATCAACATCAATTACGCCTATGCCACTAGTGGAGCGCCCGGCGGGCGAACGACCGGAGTGTTCAAAACCGGCGACCAGGCCAAGTCCATTCGCCTGTTGCAAACCACCGGCAAAGCGCACAGGGAGCCGGACCTGCATCGATCGCGCGGCCGGAGATAACTTTGAATCTCAGGGTAGCGCCGTGCAGATGACGGTTCGCCGGCGGGGACGGGTGTCGAATTCCATCAGGACGATCTGCTGGTATTCGCCGGTCAGCAGCCGGCCATCGGCGAACGGTACCGTCACGCTCGGCCCGACCAGGGCCGCGCGCACGTGGCTGTGGCCATTGTCGTCGTTCCAGGTGGCTTCGTGCAGGTAGTGCGCATCATCCGGAACCAGCCGCTGCATCACCTCCGCCACGTCGTGCTTCACCAGGCCGGATTCATATTCCAAGGTGGTGAGCGCGGCCGTGCTGCCGACGATGAACAGATGCAGCACCCCCTCGCCTTTCAGATCCCGCAGGCGGGATTTGAGCGGGACATTCAAATTGATGATGTCGTTGCTGCCGTCGGTTTCGATTTCCAGCGTAAAGCGCGTCATGTCGGTTTCCGCAGCGGGCTAATATAACATGCAAACGGGTTCGACATAGCCCGCCGGAGCACGGTGGGCATTTGGCGAAAAGATAACGATTATAACCGCGCGGCCCATATTTACCGGACGTCGCAACGAAGTGGCGAAGATTATTTGACCCTCTGCCGAAGCGGTGCTATATTCAATGGGAGCGCCTTCAGGCGGCGTTTTCTTACGCTAGTTGCGCGAAGGGTTTAGGGGTTTTGAGCTAAAGCGGAATCTGGCCTGTTCCGCTTCAGGGTGAGCGTGAAATGCGCGCCGAAGCGTACACCACTTTTGACGATGCGAAGAGTCGTATTCTACAGGCCACGAATATCGTGGCTCTCATCGGGCAGACGGTTCGGCTGAAGCGGCGAGGACGAGATTTTGTTGGGCTTTGCCCATTTCATCAGGAAAAGACGCCGTCCTTTTCCGTAAGTCCTTCCAAGCAGCGGTTTTACTGCTTTGGATGTGAAAAAGGCGGAAGCGTCATCGACTTCGTGATGCTCCGCGACCGCGTGGAATTCAAGGAGGCGCTGCGGACGTTGGCCGAATCGGCGGGCATCGAATTGCCGGCGTTCAGGCAGACGAAGGAATCGGTCAGCGAGCGGCAGATTCTGCTGGAGGCACAGTCGGCCGCCGCGATGTTCTTTGAAAAGTTGCTTTCCCATCCGCAACAGGGTGCGGTAGGCTTCGCCTCCGCGGAATCCGCGCGAAAATATTTAACCGAACGCGGGTTCAACGCGGAGTCTATCCAGCGGTTTCGCATCGGGTTTGCCGCCGATGCCTGGGATGCGCTGCTCAACAGCGCGGCGATGAAGAAATTCACGCCGCCGCAGTTGGCGCTGGCCGGGCTCGTCAAACCGCGCGAAGGCGGCGACGGGTATTACGACACGTTCCGCAACCGGCTGATGTTTCCCATCCGGGATGAAAGCGGCCGGGTGATCGCCTTCGGCGGGCGCGTGATGCCGGGATCCGATGATCCGGCCAAATACCTCAACAGCCCGGAAACGCCGCTGTTTTCCAAGAGCCGATGCGTTTTCGGTTTGGATTTGGCGCGAGCCAAGATCGTCGAGACGCGGACCGTCGCCGTGGTCGAAGGATATACCGATGTTGTGATGGCCCATCAGTTCGGGGTCTCCAACGTGGTCTCGGTGCTGGGCACGGCGCTGACGGAGCATCACGTGGCAATGCTGCGGCGATTCGCGGATCGAATCGTGTTGCTTTTCGACGCGGATAGCGCGGGAGACAACGCCGCCAATCGGGCTTTGGAACTGTTCCTGAGCCAACCGGTGGAGATCGCCATCGCCTCGCTGCCGCAGGGGATGGACCCCGATGAGTTTCTCCTGGCACACGGGCCGGAGAAGTTCAACGAATGCCTGGCCCAGGCGACCGATGCACTGACGTTCAAATGGAAACAACTGGTGCGGGATTTGAAAACGGAGGAGGGGATAACGTCCCGGCAACAGGCGGTTCAGCAATATCTGGAAACCCTGGCGTCGGCACGGGGTTCCGGGACGGTTGATCCGATCCGCTGGGGCGCCGCTCTGGCGCGGGTGAGCCGGCTGACTGAAACTCCCATGGAGGACCTGAACCGCCGGTTCCGAACAAAGCTAAGCAAAGGCCGGCCGGCCATTACGGCTCAAGTTGACGACGCAGGCGAGCCGAAAATCTATGCTCCAGCCAAGAGGCTGAACGCTCGCCAGCGGGCAGAGGGTTTTATTCTAGGACTCATGCTTGCCGAGCCGGGCCGCTGGCATCGAATTCAGCAAGAGCTTAAGCCTAGCGACTTTACGGATGATACGCTTCGCCGCATCGCCGAGCTGTTCTGGCGGCAACTCCAGGACGAAGGAGAGCCGGTTTTCAACGAGTTCCTGTCCATTTTATCGGACGTGGAACTTAAGAGCGTCGCGGTGAAATGGGTAGACGAGGTTTCTGGTTCGATGGAACAAGAAAAATACCTCGCCGACTCCTTGCTCCATATAATGAGGGAGCGCGAATGCGACGAAAGGCGGAAACTTGTGGTTGAACTGCGGCGTCCGGCACTGAAGGATTCACCGTCAGCGGCCGCGCAGTCGCCAGAAACGCAAGGCGATCGGTCTTCGGACATGGAAACCTTGCGTAAATTGCAGGAAAAAGCTCGTCATCCCGACCTAAAGCGTGTTACTCTTAAGGGATCGTGAGCGAACGGTTAAGTGGGCCACGGAACGGCCATGTCTGCGGTTTGAAAAACTGAATATTGGCAGTGCGCCAGGGTTCGCGTTGCAACGATCAGGAATGACCCTGAACTCGTTGGCCCGGCCCGGTGTCATTATCAAAAGATCGGCAGCGGTGCGTGCGGCTGGTCGATTGCGGTGGGCTATCGCGCCTTCCGCTGGAAAGTGGTCGTTGGGACATGGCAAGGATTGAATCACCCCTGATCGGGTCCGGATCGCAGGAAGAAGTTGACCTTCGCGTCCAGGCGCTCTTGGATTTGGGCACCTCGCGCGGATATCTCACCTATGAGGAACTCAACGAGCGCCTGCCGGACGAAGTTGTCTCCCCCGATAAGCTCGATTCGCTTTTGATGATGATCGACGAGATGGGCATCAAGCTCATCGACGAAGGCGATGCGCCGGAGCATCAGGCCAAAGTCGTCGTGCGGGTAAAGATCGAGAAGATCGAAAAGATCGGCGCGAAAGTCGGAAAGTTGACCAAGGCCGACAAGACGGCGAAACCCCAGCAAACCCCCGAGGAGGAAAGCGCCGAGGAGGATGACGACGACGAAGCGCTGGATCTGAACCTGGAAGCGGAGCTTGCGGAGGCTTCGACCAAGCGGATCGACGATCCCGTGCGGATGTATCTCACTCAGATGGGGGAAATCCCCCTTCTGACGCGCGAGCAGGAAATCGCCCTGGCCAAGAAGATCGAGATCACCCGCAAGATTTTCCGCTCAAAGGTACTGGAAAGCGATTACTGCCTTCAATCCGCGGTGGAAATCCTTCAGCAGGTGGACGACGGCGACCTGCCGTTTGACCGCACCATGAAGATCAGCACCGATGAAGGAATGGCCGACAAGGGGACGATCGGGCAGCGGATTCCGATGAATCTGGCGTCGGTGCGGCAGATGCTTTTGCGCAACCGCCAAAACTGGGAAGACCTTGGCGACGTCAAGACCAAGAAAGAGCAGGAAGAGCTTCGCCTGGCCGTTCGCCGCCGCCGCCGCCGCAGCGTCAAGCTGCTGGAAGAACTCGCCCTGCGCACCAGCAAAGTCACGCCGCTGATGAAGAAGCTCTCGTCCATCAGCACCAAGATGGTGGAGTTGGAGCAGCGGATCGAGGAACTGAAGAAAGTCAAAGATCCCGGCGAAGACCTGGAAGTCTGCCAGGAAGAACTCAGCGGGCTGGAAGACCTGGTGCTGGAAGACGCCCAGAACCTGCACCGCCGCGTCGTGGCCGTCCGCAAAATTTACAACAAGTACGAGGATGCCAAGCGCAAACTCTCCGGCGGCAACCTTCGCCTGGTCGTTTCCATCGCCAAGAAATACCGCAATCGCGGCCTTTCGTTCCTGGACATCATCCAGGAAGGAAACACCGGCCTGATGCGCGCGGTGGACAAATACGAATATCGCCGCGGATTCAAGTTCAGCACCTACGCCACCTGGTGGATTCGCCAGGCGATCACGCGCGCGATCGCCGATCATGCCCGCACCATCCGCATTCCCGTGCACATGATCGAGACGATGAGCAAGCTGCGCAACATCAGCAAAGCGCTGATGCAGGAGCTTGGACGCGAGCCGACCATCGAGGAGATCGCCCGCCGCGCCAAGATGACCGTCGCCGAAACGCGCCGCGTGCTCAAGATCAGCCGCCATCCCATTTCCCTGGACCGCCCGGTCGGCGAGAGCGAAGACAGCTATTTCGGTGACTTCATCGAGGACGAAAAGGCCGACAATCCGGTCGAGTCGGCCACCCAGGAAATGCTCAAGGACAAAATCGAGCAGGTCCTCAAGACCCTTACCTATCGCGAGCGCGAAATCATCAAGCTGCGCTACGGCATCGGCGACGGATACACCTACACGCTGGAAGAGGTGGGACGCATCTTCAAGGTCACGCGCGAGCGCGTCAGGCAAGTCGAGGCCAAGGCCATCCGCAAGTTGCAGCATCCCGTGCGGGCGCGCAAACTCGAAGGGTTTCTGCCCGGCGGGCTGGCGAGATGACGCATGACCAAGAAGGAATTGGAAGAACGTCTGAACCAGGAACCATTCGATCCGTTTCGGATCAATACGACCGACGGCAAGCACTTCGACGTCACCAATCCACGTTTGGTCGTGCCGATGGAAACGCGGATATTCATCGCGCTCGGCAAGAATAGCTGGACACTGATCGCGTTGCGTCACGTGACGAGCCTGGAAGGCCTGGCAGCGGCGTAAACTCCAAGACTTCGGCGGCACGGCCCAGCCATGGGACCGCATCTACTTTCTTTGGATTACCGGCTGACGGGGCCGCCTCGTCGCGGCGGACGGCTGCACAAGATTGCCTCGCGCATGACCCCGCACACGATCCAACAGACCTTCGATCTGGCATTGCGGCACCACCAGGCCGGCCGCATGGCCGAGGCGGAGAGGATTTTCCGCCAGGTCCTCGCCGAGCGGCCCAATCATGCGGATGCATTGAACCTGCTGGGGGTTCTGGCGGCACAGGCGGGCCGCTTGGACGCGGCCGTCGAATTGATCCAGCGGGCCATCCGGCTCAAGCCTGATGGCGCCCTTGCGCACAACAATCTCGGAAACGCCTTAATAGGGATGGGGCAACTTGACGAGGCCGTTACTTGCTATAGGCAGGCCATTCGGCTCGAGCCCGATTACGCCCTGGCGTACCATAATCTCGGAAACGCCTTGACACGGATGGGTCAACTTGACGAAGCCATCACTTCCTGTCGGCAGGCCATTCGGCTCAAGCCGGATTACGCCGAAGCGCACTACAATCTGGGCATCGCGTTAAAAGCCAACGCGCAACTTGACGAGGCCGTTGCGTCCTATCGGCAGGCCATTCGGCTCAAGCCCGATTTTGCCGAAGCACACACCAATCTCGGCATTGCCTTGAGGGACCTGGGGCAACTTGATGAAGCCATTGCCTCCTATCGGCAGGCCATTCGGCTCAAGCCTAATCACGCCGAAGCGCACAACAATCTCGGCATTGCCTTGAGAGATCTGGGGCAACTTGACCAAGCCATTGCCTCCTATCGGCAGTCGATTCGGTTTGAGCCCAATCTTGCCGAAGTGTACAACAATCTCGGCGTCACTCTGAGGGAAACTGGGCGACTTGACGAGGCGGTCGATTGCTGCCGGCAAGCTATTCGGCTCAAGCCTGATTACGCCGAAGCGCACAGCAATCTCGGCAATGCCTTGAAGGACATGGGGCAACTTGATGAAGCCATCGCCTCCCATCGACAGGCCATGCAACACAAGCCTGATTATGCACTGGCGCACAGCAATCTGGTTGCCGCCCTCCTTTATCACCCCGGCTATGACGCCGCGACGATCTTTGAGGAACACCGCCGCTGGGACCAGCGGTACGCCGAACCGCTCAGGAGATTCATTCGGCCGCTCGCCAACGACCGCGATCCCGACCGCCGTCTGCGCATCGGCTATGTCTCCGCGGATTTTCGCCTCCATTCCGTCAGTTGGTTTCTCCTGCCCCTATTCCGCCACCACGATCATGCGGCTTTCGAGATCGTCTGCTACTGCGATGTTTCGCGTTGCGACGGCATGACCGATCGCCTTCGCGCCTGTGCCGATGCGTGGAAAAATATCGTCGGCTACGGCGACGATCGCCTGGCCGACACGGTCCGAGACGACAAAATCGACATCCTGGTCGACCTGTCCGGTCACACCGGAGGCAATCACCTGCCGGTCTTTGCGCGCAGGCCGGCTCCGGTGCAGGTCAGTTACCTCGGCTATCCCGCGACTACGGGCTTGTCGGCAATGGATTACCGTCTGACCGACTCTTTCGCCGATCCGCCGGGCAAGACCGAGTCGCTGCATACTGAAAGGCTGTGGCGGTTGCCGGTGTGTAACTGGTGTTACGGCCAGCCGGATGACGCCCCCCCGGTGGGGCCGTTGCCGGCGCAGACGGGCGGGCCGATCCGCTTCGGCACTTTCAACAATTTCGCCAAGGCGTCGCCCGCCATCATGGACTTGTGGGCCGCCATTCTGATCGCCACACCCTCATCCTGCCTAATGATCAAATTCCGCGGACTGGCCGACGAAAACCTCCGTCGGCAAATAAGCCAATACTTCGCGTCCCGCGGCGTGGAGGCGGAGCGGCTGGACCTTCGCGGCTATCAGCGGGATTTCGTTTCACACCTCGATGCCTACAACCAGATGGATATCGCCCTCGATACTTTTCCCTATCATGGCACGACCACCACCTGCGAAGCCTTGTGGATGGGCGTGCCCGTCGTGACGCTTGCGGGATCCGCACATGTTTCGCGCGTGGGCGTCAGCCTGCTGAGCAGCGTCGGCTTGCCCGAACTGATTGCCCGAAAACCGGAACAATACGTTCAAATCGCAACGAACCTGGCCACGGATTTGCCGCGATTGGCCCAGATGCGCCGCACCTTGCGCCCGCGGATGCAAGCTTCCGGGCTCATGGACGCTGGGCGCTTTGCCCCCGATATCGAAGCCGCTTACCGCCAGATGTGGCGGAACTGGTGCGCCACGGAACAAGGCGGTTAGGCGGACGCCGATCGGCTGCCGTCAGCGCTTTGCGCACCCCGACGGCGGCGCGCCAGAGCCGCGGAGCCGAGAACGATCAGCGCGCCGGCGGCCGCCGGCTCGGGGACCGTCACCGACAGATACGAAAAAGTTTCGCTGGCTTCGGCGTCAGTGGTGTCATCGCCGATGAAAACGTAATTCGTTAGCGAGTACGGGCCGGCGCCCGTGTACGAGGAATAGTCGTGCGTTGAACTTGTGAGCACGAGGGTGGGGGTTGCCGCCGGAACGTCGGCGTAGAGCGAATAGGTGCCGCTCAGAATGCTCAATGTGTAATCGGTCATGGATGTCGTTGAGAGCGAGGGGCCGCTGGGGTTCAGAACATTGTAATCTTCGCTCGGATCGCGGGTGAAGACGTTGGAGTTGAGTTGCTGAGCCCAGATATCGTTGGTCCAGAATCCGAGTTCAACGCCCTTCTTGTCGCTGCCCAGGACGATCACGTCGAAGCCGGCGCGATTGTCGTCAGCGCCGTGCGTTTCGGAGTTGAGCTGCACCGCGAAGCTGACGGAAAATCCGGTGGCGGGGTTTAGCGATGGGAATGCCGGATTCACCAACGATCCGAGCGCGGTGTAATTGGAATATCCGGCCTCGATGTTTGAAGAACCCGAAGGAATATTGCCGGTGGTGGTGTCCAGCGTCGTTGTGCCGCCGCTTGAACTGACGGCGGGCGTGCCATCCCCCAACACCGCGTTGTCGGCGAATGCCAGCCATCCCTGCGACTGCGGCGTCTGCGTGCCGGAACCGTTGTATAGAAACGTGGTCTGGGCCCCGGCAAGCGTCGGCCAAGCCCAGATCCAGATCGCCGCACACGCCGCGCTCATCGCCAATTTCCTGAATCGCATCATTTTTGCCTCGCCCATCCAGAGTTGAATTCGGGCGAGAGCAATATCAAATTTGATGCCCGCCCGTCAAAGGGAATTTCGCCATTTTTGGCTGGGAATCGGGGAATTTGGCAAACTTCGCGCCGCGTTAAACAGGTGGAAACGCCCCTTCATTCTTCAGCCCAATGCGGGCGGCCTCGGGTGTTGTCGCGGAATCGCCGGGCGCTGTCGCCAATTCGGCGGCGCCGGACGGAAAAATGGGAAAGAAGATCGGAAGTTTTGTACGGGCCTGCCGACTGATTTGAAACCTCCCTATTGCGCCGCCCGGTAATTCAGAAAGATCGGCTCCGGAATCGCCGCCACGTCGACGGTCAGGGCAGAGCCGGCTTTCGGCAAGGTCATGAACAAACACCAGCGCGCTCCGTGCTTCAGGTCCAGGTCATACAGGATGATGCACTTGTCGCCGCGCTGCGGCGACCACATTCCGGCCGGCTGATAGACGAATGGCTGGCCCGTTGATGCGGAAGTGAACTGAAGGTCCTGGCCTCCGGGAATATTTCGCAGTTCGTCCAGCGTCGCGGGCATCTGCCCGTGGTCCCGGTAATACAACAGAACGTATCCTCCCACGTCCTGAAGCCGCGCGGCGGTGGGATCGGTCGAAACGATTTCATCCGGCGACAACGGCGCGCCCGCCGACGAGTTGCCTCCGTTTTCCCGGCTGAAATCAAACGCCGTCTGGGGACCCGCGGCGGGCGGCGGGGTCGCCGGCCGGCAACCGGCCAACAGCAACCCGGCCATCCAAACCGCCAGGGCTTTGCCAGACAAGCGCACGGACATCAGCGAATCTCCATGTCAATTGTTGCCCGGGTCCGGCGGCTCCAAGAAAGAGGGTTTGAAGGGCGGCGCAGGTGGAACATAGCTCGGCGCCGGCTGCGTGGAGGCGTTCCCGCGCCGCATGCCCCGCATTTGATCCTGGAACACGCCCGGCTGCACCGCGCCAGGCACCAGCTTCATCCCTCTCATTTCATCCTCGCCCATCGGCTTGAGCGTATCCGGCTCCGCCGCCACGTGCGGCGTCAGGAAAATAAGCAACTCGGTCTTGGTCTTCGTCATCGTGTTATATGAGAACAGCAGCTTGCCCAGCAGTGGGATGTCTCCCAGCAGCGGGATCTTGTTGACGCTCTCGGTCTTCTGGTCCTGCATCATTCCGCCGATCACAACTGTCTGCCCGTCGCGCACGGTGAGATAACTGTCGGCGGACCGGACGTCGAACACCGGCAGCGAAACGCCCTGCTGAATCGTCACCGTCTGCGCCGTCAGCGATGAAACCTGCGGCGAGACCAGCATCGTCACCAATCCCTCCGGATTGATGTGCGGAGTCACCGTGAGGATTATCCCGATGTCCTGGTATTGCGCATTGTTATGCACGCCGCCGGTGGTATCGACGGTGGTGTTGGTGATAAACGGCACCTCGCTGCCGACCGTGATGTCGGCCTCCTGGTTATCGCTGGTGAGGATGTACGGCCGGGAAAGAACGTCCAGCTTGTTCTGCTGCGCCAGGACCTGGAGCTTGGCGGTGATGTTGCCCTCCAGCAGAGTGTAAACGAACCCGCTGGGGTTTGAGACGGAAGCCGCTGCGGCCGCGGCGCCGAGCGTGCTCGTGAATAACTGCTCCTTGCCGGCGAAATTGCGATTCGTATCCAGGATCGAAAAATCGGTCCCGAAATCCAACTCGTTATCGTGCGTCACCTCGGCGATGAGCACTTTGATCAGCACCTGCGGCACGCGGCTATCGAGCTGGTCGATCACCTGCTTGACCTGGACCTCGTATTTCGAGGCTGTTGCCACAAGCAACGAATTGGTGTCCTGATCGGCGACGACGTAGACCTGGCCGATAAGGTCGGACATCCCACCATTATTGGCAGCGCCGGCGATGCCCCCGGTGGCGCCTGTAAGCCCGCGGTTAGCAAGCCCGTTGGCGTTCCCATTGGTTCCGGCGGTTCTGCCGCCGAGTCCACCGCCACCGCCAAGGCCCCCGAGACCTCCGCCGCCTCCGAATCCTCCTCCTCCGCCGAATCCCCCGCCGCCTCCGAATCCGCCGCCCCCGCCCAATCCGCCGCCACCTCCTCCAAAGCCGCCGGAGCCGGAAACGCGGTTTCCCGTCCCGTTGGCGAACTGCGAGCGGTTGGCCGTACTGCTGCTGGCTGTACTGCCGCTGAACAGGCCGTTGAGCGTTGAAGCCATGTCCACCGCCTGGCCATTTTTCACGCGGTAGATGAAGAAGTCTTGCGCCGATGCGGGATTGGCATCGAGCTGGCTGAGGACGCCGTCGATGATCGCCAGGGTGTCCGGTGGTCCGGAAACGACGATGGTATTGGTTCGCGCATCGGCCGATGCCTGAACGTGTCCGGTGTTGCCGGTGTCTTGCTGCGCCGCTGCCGCAGCGCCGCCGCCCGGCCCGCCTCCACCTGGGCCCCCGCCTCCGCCTCCGAAGCGGCCTCCGCCACCAAACCCCCCGCCCCCACCAAACCCCCCACCGCCCGGCCCGCCTCCGCCTGCACCGAATCGGAAAAATGGAAAATTCCCGAAACCCCCGTTCTGCTGCGTCTGGTTAGTCGGCGGATTGAAGATGTTCATGATCAGTGTGGCCGCCGCTGTGGCGTCGGCGTATTTCAACTGCTTCACGCGGATGTCGCTGGCCGCCGATTCGTGCTTGTCCAGCCCCGAGACGATCTCCACCACTCGCCGCACGTTCGCCGACGTATCGGTGATCATCAGCGAGTTGCTCGCCGCGTTGGCCGTCAGGTCCGCGTTGGTGTTGACCAGCGGCTGAAGGTCCGTCTTCAGCTTCACCGCATCCAGGTTGCGCACCGGAATGATCTGCGTGATCAATTGGTCGGTTTCTTCGACCTTCGCCGGATCGTTACCGGAAAGGACCGGAATATTCGCGTGTTTGGCATCGGCCAACGCTTCGATCTTCAGCACCTTGCCCATTTGAATCGCCGTGAGGTCTTCGTGCTGTAGAACCGTGTTGAGGTACTTGACCGCTTCTTCGGGCGTGATCGGCTCGCGATTGATGATGGTGACCTGGCCCGTCGGGATGGCCTGCTCGATGACGAAGAATCCGGCGTTTTGCGAAAGGTAATCGATGACGGCGCCGACCGAGGCGTTCTTGAAGTTGAACGAGATCAGCTTGGCGGTCGGCTGCGTGGAAGGCGAGCTGACCAGTTGCCCGCTGGAGGCGGCGACGCCCGCGCTCGGCTCCGTGCTTGGAACGTCGGTGGTCGAGGGCACGACCTGTGCCGGCGACCGGCTTGCACAAACCGCTCCGACCGCCATCGACGCCAGGAGAAATGCCACTGAGCGCAATTGCCGTTTCATGTTGAGCCTTTCATAACCCTTTGACCTATTGTCAGCGTCCCGTTTCCGCCGCCCGCCGCCGGCGGAGATAATCCTCCATCGATTCGTTGGGGCCACGCGGCCCGGTTCGTTGCGGCTGTGTGGAGGCCTGCGTGCTCGCGCCCGAACTCGAACTCGAAACGCCCCACACGTCCCCGCCCGCCAGGTTGTAGCCGACGTAAACCCGAATGATCTTTCCGCCCGCATCCTGATAGTCCAGGGAATCCAGCGTGATGTTGACCACCTTCCCCGCCGCAATCGCGTCGCCCACTTTCACGCGGGTTACCGTTTGCGCCTGCTGGTCCTCCAGGAAGCCGAGCTTGCCGTTGTCCGCCAACGAAACGCCCGTGAGGACCAGTTGGCTCGCCGATGGAGGCAGCGGCCCGATGGGACCGGGTTCCTGGCGCGGCGGCCGTTGATTGCCTCTGACAAAGATATTGCGGGCCCCCACCTCGTCGTAAATCATCGGCGCGCTTGGCTGTGCCATCTCGCTCCGACGCTGGTTTTGCCGGTAAGACCGGTTCGATTCATATCGGCGCCCCTCGCCATAGGGCCGCGTGGTCGGCGCCGCCGAAACCTCCGGCCGCGTCGTCGATTCCGCCGCCATCGCGGTGCCGGCAACCAGCAGAATGACCAGTGTCCACGTCTTCATGGCATTCCTTCCAATTCATTGAACATTTCGTTGGCGGCGGCCGAGGGCTGGCCCGTCGGAGGCATATACAGCGCGGAAACGACCAGCTTCACGGTCAACTGATCCGTTCCTTCCCGCGCGGATTGGATCTTCACGTCGTTGAGCCGGATTGGAATCCGGGCGCTTTCGATCGACCACAGGAATCGGGCGATCTGCCGCATCGAATCCGTCCCCGACGTGTTGAAGTCCAGGCTGAAATTGATCACTTGGAACGGGCCTTTCTGCGTGGAAACGTGCTCGGAATTGATGGCTTCCAGATTGATGTTGGCCCCGCGGGCCCAGGCCTGGATCATCTGCTGAGTGCGGCTCTGCGCGGTGGAATCGTCCGCCTGAAGCCCGTTGGACAACATCTGGTTCCATTCCCCCTGCTTGCTCTTTTGCAGCCGGAGGAGGTTCTGATTGTCGCCCAGCGTCTTGGCCGCAGTCCGCTTGTCGTCCTCAAGCGCCGCCGCCCTGTCGAAGTAAGGACCGACGATCAGGCTGTTGATCGCCAACAGCGCCACCGCGGCCATCGCCCCGATCCCAATGTACTTTTCACGTTTCGATAAAACCACGATCACTCCACTTCAATGCCGATCATCTTGTTGGTTGCTCCGCGGCCGGCGGCGTTGGCTTCGGCGGCACGTAACTGAACGTGATGGAAAACAAGAATTCCTGCGTGCGCGGGACCTTGGTCTCCGGACCGATCTTGATGTCCTTGAACATCGACGAATTGCGACCCATCCGATCCCTCAGCGCGGTCACGCTTTCGAGGTTGGGCGTGTGGCCCTGCAACGTCGCGAACAGCGTTCGCTCGCCGTCCACTCCCATCGCCATCGGCGTCCCGACCTGGTTGGCGCCGGCGTTCAGCGGCGGCGTTTCCGCCTTGATTTCCAAATTCGTCGCGTACGTCTGGCCATCCTCGGGAATGACGTCCTCCAGATCGCGCATGCACGCCAGATACCGCGCCTCGCCCCCGTGCCAGTATTGGGCCAGCGACGCTTTGCCGACGAAATCGCGCGCCGCATCAACTTCCTTCTGCTGCTTGTTGATTTGCGATTGAAGGGCGTTCACCTCCTGCTCCGTCTTATTCAGGCCGGTGTAGGCGTACACGCCAAGCCCGATTAAGAAGATCGCCGCCGCCCCGGCGAGATATCCCCATCGGGGAATGCGGTGCTTCCTCGGCGGAGCGAGGCGCGAATGAAGGAAGTCGATTCCCGGCCTGCTCTCGTCCATGGCGGACAGCGCCAAGGCGACCGCCGCGGCGAATTTCTGCCCCTGCCCGTTGATCCCGGCGCCCGAAGCCTCGACGCCGAGCGTCTGAAGCTCGCCGCTTTGCACGTTCACCCCAAGTTGCTCGCCGAGGCTCGCCGCGTTCACGCCTGCGCCGTCCCACAGGATCATCTCGCGCCGGCCGTCGGAAACGCCCAGCGTGGAAACCGTTCTGCGCAATTCACTGATGAACGGCGGCTGCGGCATCGCCGGCCGCAGGCTGCGCATTGCCATCGCCTTCGACTGACGTTGCGAGGACAATTCTGATCCCGCCGGCCCCGCGGCCAATACCAAAACGTCCCGCTTTAGGCAGCCGCCCGTGATCGTTCCCAGCGCCAGCGCCGACGGCATGATGGCCAGCGGCTGAAGGCGGGCGCCATCGCAAAGCGATTCGATGCAATCGACGTATTTCCTCGGCGTCGCCGCCAGAAGCACGGTTCGCGACGCGCTTCCCGCAACCGCATCGCCGGCAAAGTCGTATACCAGGTCTTTCAATTCGCTGGAGAATTCCGCCTCCGCTTCCAGCCGCAGCAATTGGGCGACCGTCGCATCATCCGCCGGAGGAACGTCCTTCGGCTTGACCACCAGCCATTTCAGCGGGATGCCGATGACCGCCGATCGCGTGGAAAAATGATTGTCCTTGAGGAAATGCCCCAGCGCCTTGGCCAGTTCGGCGGGTTGGGAGATGGAGATTCCCTCCGGATAGATAAGTTCCGCCAGCCGCTTGACCTGCGGACGGCCCTCCGTCGAGACGACTTCCGCCGCCATGAGCGACCGCTCGCCCATCGCCAGTCCCAACACTTTCTTTTGATTCAATGGCTTCAAGGTTTCGATTCCTTAATCCGGGTGAGCGGACGGCCCGGCTCATTTCAATGACTCTGACCCAACGCGCCTCCCGAGCTCAGGGCCGTGCCCAGCCAACCCAATTGAAGTTGCCCGCGCACGGCCGAATCCTGAAACTGCTTCTGAGATACCGGCAACGGCCAACCGTAGGCCGTCAAATCCTTCCGATAAACGATCACCGCCGGAGGGGCTGTGGTCGTGGTTCCAAGCGAGGCGGCCAGAGGATTAAACCGGCTGGCATCGACGACGATGCGGACACGCTTGAACGCGCGTCCGTCGGCGCTGACGGCGACAATGTCGGCGGAGTATCGGTACGATGCCCCGGTCAGGTACTGGGCGGCGCCGCCCGCCCCAGGTCCGGCGGCCTGAGTGGCCCAGCTATAGCCGCTGGCTCCGTTTGTCTGGCCGCTGCTACCCGCTTCGTACGCCGTCTCACGAGCTTCGACAATGGATTCGGCCTGCGCCTGGCTGAATCCGATCGCCTCCAGCACCAGCGGCGAGGCGGTGAAAGGATTGATCACCCGATTGGCGGCCGGACCGGCCGGCGCACGGGTGCCGGTGCCGGGCGGGACCGAGTAGGCCGTCAGGTAGTTAAACAACCCGACGTTGCCGGCCGTCGTTGCGTTCGTCAACCCTCCCGACTGGCCGCCGCCGCCCTGCGTATATTCCAGCAGGAGCGTGTTCCGGTTCGGATCGTTGCCCCACAGAAGCTGCGGCATGATGTTCTGCTGAAAATCCGCCTGCTGACCCACCAGCAGCAATTCCTCCACCGTTTCAAATCCAGAGCCTTTGAGTTGGTATGGCTCCGGCAGAGTGGAATAGTCCTGGCTGGTGGCGCCGCTGGCGTTGGATCCGTTGCTCGCCCAATTGCTGATCGAATAAGGAATATCGTCGGGAAGATTTAGATTCAGCGAATTGCATAAGGTCGGCAAAGCAATATTCATCAGCGTCGTATTGTTGATGTTGAGCTTGGACGATTCGTCCACGATGCCACAGACCGGACCCTGCACGTCGCTCAGGTCGGCCGGAAGAATCCAGAAATAACCGGCCGATCCGACCGGAATGGTATCGCTCTGCACTTGGGTGCTGAGCGTGTAGGCGTCGGTCGTGTATTCGTCGATCTGGGCGAGCATCCACTGCTCCGCGCCCAATTCCACGGCATCGGCCTGCGCCTCGGAACGAAGATTCGCCGACGCCAGCGCTTCGGTACGCATGGTCTGCGCGAACACCAATGCCAGGCCTGTCAGGATCACGATGATCCCCAATGCCATGACGAAGATGACTCCATGCCGACGATTCATAGTCCCGAAACTCCCGCGTTCACCTGGGAATCCAGATCGGCCGTCGAACAAGGCAGGAAAACCACCCGCGTAAATGACATCGTCTGGACCTTTCCGTTTGGCTGCGTCTCTTCCAATCCCAGGGTTACCCGGACCGCCGCGGGAACGGTGTTGTCCTCCTGCGTCGCGTCCCACGTGCCGGCAGTCAAAGGCGGCTGGCCAAAATTGGTTCCGTCGTATGAATACTCCAAAGTGAAGCTCGATACGCCGGCGCAGACGATCTCCTCATCGGTCGATCCGTTCTGGCCGGATACCGGCAACAGATTCCGGGTCACCCGCCGCACCAGAACGTGATCCGCCCGGCCCACGGGCTGCACGACCTTGTATTCCACGCACTTGATTTCGCCGTTGGCATAGACATGGACGGGACTCTCCGCCGTGGTGAAGAAGACCACGTCGTCGGCCTCGTGGCCGCGGTTGTCCTGCCCGGGCGTTCCCAGAAAAGCGGTCTGCTCGAAATTCGTCTCCGCCGTCGCCGCTCCAACCAAAACGCTGGCCGGATATCCCTGCGGCTGCATCTGCATCGCGCATTGCAGGTCGTCACAAAAATATTGCAACGCGATGGACGCCTGATCCCCCGGCGCCACCGCGGCCTGGGTTTGGCGGGTCGTGTGATACGCCGTCCACAGCGTCGACGACAGCGCGGCGGCGACGATCGCCACCATCGCCAGCGCCACCACCATCTCGATCAGCGTAAAGCCGTCGAAATAAATCGGACGAGCATGGGCATTGCGGCGCTTCACTGCTGCGCCTCCCGGTTATACGCCAGACTGCAAACCGTCACCGACTCCGAACGGCGGCCATCGGCCCAACTGACGGCCAGATCGATTTCCTGAATTCCCATCGTGGTGGTGTCTTGGTTCCACGGTTGGACGGTGGCCTTCCAATGGTATTGAAAACCATTCTCCGCAGCGTCAGCTGCAAGAACGGGGTTTTGCCCCTGTGACACCGCCAGGATCAGACTGGCCATTTGCGACTTGGCCAGCGAAGCGGCGTCGTCGCGATGCCGGGCTGCGTTGCCCGCCGCCGCCGCCGCCGTGATCGCGTGCATGATCGCCGGAATCACGATCCCGATCAGCAGAAGCGTCACCAGCACCTCGATGAGCGTGAAGCCGCGGCGGATTGCCGATTGCCGATTGACAATTGCCGATTCACTCATCGCGCCGCCTCCTGAATATGGAACCTGTCGGTGGGCAGATCGCAGACCACTTGTACTTTATGGCCCGAGTTATCCGTCAAAAGGATGGTCGCCGGGTCCGTCCGTCCGGTCGGCTGGAACTGCACAAACGCGGCACTGGGCGGAAAGACCCAGATCGACCCGACCCCCACCGTCGTGCCGTCGAGCAATTGGTTGGGTTGCGGATGGGCTTGCGGCTGAAAATTCGCCGGCCACGGAAGCAGCATGACCGGTTGCGGCGTTTGGGCGTTCTGCTCCACCTGCATCTTGATGCCCGTGGGAACCGCGACCGACAGCGGGGAGCCCATGCCGAGAAGCGGTTTGCCCTTGGCTCCGGGGGAGTCGATGGTGACGTAAACTTTTCCCGAGTCGAAATTCAGATAACAGACGCGCGCCTCGCTGATTGCCTGGGCGCGGGCGTACTGGGAAAGCCCCACGATCTGCCGGCCGAAGTTGTTCAAGGCCTGCCCCGCCGTAAACCGGCCCAGCGACGGCGCGAGGATTCCCGCAATGATCGTGATGATCAGCATCACCAGGATCAATTCCATCAGCGTGAACGCGGATTGTCGGTTGCGGCTGCACATATCAAGTCAGTCGGCTACGATAGCGCCGGGTGAACCTTCCTGCCCGTCCGGGCCGCCCGACAAAAGGTCAAAATCGTTTCCATTGTTGCCTGGGCAGCGATAGATGTAGGGACGTCCCCAGGGGTCCATCGGAAGCGTGTTCTTGTCCAACGTTTTTTGCCAATTGGGCAGATTGCCGGGATTGCTGATCAGGGCCTGCAATCCCTCCGAAGACGAGGGAAACCTCCCGTTATCAATGTCAAAAGCCGTCAGCGACTGTTTCAGAGTGGCAAGATCGGCCTGCGCCTTGGTGGTCTTGGCCTGGCCGACGCGGTTGACGACGCGCGGCACCAGAATCGTCGCCAGGATGGCGATGATCACCATCACCAGCAGCAGTTCGATCAGCGTGAATCCGCGCCGAACCCGCGATCTATTTTTTAGCCTCAACGCATTCATTCGATTGCTCCTTTGCAAATCAATGCACGATCTCGCCCAGGTTGAACACCGGTAGCAACATGCTGACCACGATCGTGCCGATAAGTCCGGCCATCACGAACAGCATGGCGGGCTCGGCGACCGAGACCAGCAGGCGAAGCTGACGGTCCAGGTCCTGCTCGTACGACGACGCCAGACGAAGAAGTTCCTTGTCCAACCGGGCCGTCTCCTCGGCAACGGCGATCATCTCGACGACGGACGGCGGAAAGAGCTTGGGGCTGGTGGCCAGGCTCTTGGACAGCGGCTCGCCGCGTTGAACCTGCTCGATGGCGCGGGAAACAGTGTCGGCGAGGGTTTGATTCCCGATGGCTTCCCGGGCCACGCGCAGCGCGGCCACCAGCGGCACGCCGGCGCCCACCAGCGTTCCCAGCATCCGCGCAAACCGCACCAGCGCGAATTGGGCGACCACCCGGCCCAGCACGGGCGTGCCAAGCACGGCCAATTCGATCCGCCGCCGGCCCCCCGGCGTCGCCGCCATACGCTTCCACGCGAATATCGCTACGACCAACACCGCCAACACGATCAGGATGTACCGCTTCAGGACGTTGCTGCACGCGATGACGATTTGCGTGATCACCGGCAAATCCGCGCCGAAGCTGGCGAAGATCGTGCTGAATTGCGGAATGAAAAACGCCATCAGGAAAGTCACCACGCCCGCCGCCAGGCAGGCCAGGATGATCGGATAGACCATCGCCGCTTTCACCTTGCCCTTGAGGTCCTGTTCGCGGGCGCGGAAGTCGGCGATCTGCCCGAGCACTACGTCCAGAAATCCCCCCGCTTCGCCGGCGCGAACCATCGCGACGTATACGGTCGAGAAACTTCCCGGCCATTTCGCCAGCGCATCGCCCAGCGACTTTCCCCCGACCACGTCGTCGTGAATGTCGTTCCAAAGCTGCTTGGCGGCCGGCTGCGACGCCTCGCGGCGAAGCAGCGACAACGACCGCGCCAACGGCACCCCGCCGGCCAGAAGATTCGCCAATTCCCGCGTGAATGCTTCGATGGTCTTGGCGTGAACTTTGCGCGGCTTGTCGCCGTGCGCCCGGCCCTGAACCTTTTTCGCCGCCTCCAGGTCCCGGGCCTGTTCGATCGTCACCGGACGCAGGCCCTTTCGCGTCATCTCCGCCAGCGCCGCGGCGCGCGAATCGCTCGTCAGCGTCCCGCTGGTGCGCTGGCCGTCCTTGCTCAATGCTGTGTACGCAAATACCGACATCAATCGCTTCCACTCAATTCCGCTTTTCCCCGTCCGAACCGGGTCGCAAGCCCGTTATTTTCCCGTCGCTCCAGCGGCGCCGACGGCCACGTCCTCGTCCTTCGTCACTCGCACAACTTCCTCGGCCGTGGTGCGCCCCTCCCCCACCAGCCGCCAGCCGTCGTTGCGCAGGCTGCTCATTCCCTTCCGCGTCGCCGCCCGGCGAATTTCCCGCGAACTGGCCCGCTCCAGAATCAACGCCCGGATTTCATCGTCCACCGGCATCATTTCGAACACGCCCTGCCGGCCTCGATAACCCGTTCCCTGGCAATTGCGGCATCCCGTGCCGCGATACAGCGTCTTGGGAATCTTCTCGCCAAACTCCGCCCGCAACTTATCCGTGTCCGCCTGCGGCAATTCCGCCTTGCATTTGGGGCATATCAGCCGCACCAGACGCTGGGCGGCGACCAATTCCAGCGAGGAGGCGACGAGATACGGTTCCACGCCCATGTCCACCAGCCGCGTCGCCGCGCCGGGAGCGTCGTTCGTGTGCAGCGTGCTGAAAACCAGGTGGCCGGTCAGCGACGCCTGCACCGCGATCTCCGCCGTCTCGCGATCGCGGATTTCGCCGATCAGCACCACGTCCGGGTCGTGCCGAAGGATCGAACGAAGCCCCGAAGCAAACGTCAGCCCGGATTTGGTGTTCACCTGAATCTGGTTGATCCCGCGAAGCTGGTATTCCACCGGGTCTTCGATGGTGATGATTTTCAGGTCGGCATTGTTGATCTTCGACAAAGCCGCGTAGAGCGTCGTCGTCTTGCCCGAACCGGTCGGGCCTGTGACCAGAATAATGCCGTGCGGCAGGTCGAGGACCTGCTGCCAGACGTGGGTTTCGCGCGGCCCCATGCCCAGATGCTCCAAACCCAGCAGCGCGTCGCCGCGGTCCAGGATGCGCAGCACCACCGCCTCGCCGTGGATCATCGGAATCACGCTGACGCGCAGGTCGATTTCGCGGCCCGCGACCTTCAGCCGAATCCGGCCGTCCTGCGGCAGACGCTTTTCCGCGATGTCCAGATGGCTCAGAATTTTGATGCGCGAAACGATCGCCGCGTGATACTTGCGGACCTGATCCGGAATGTTCGCCTCCTGCAACACACCGTCGATGCGATAGCGCACGCGAAGCTGGTGTTCGAACGGCTCGACGTGCACGTCGGTGGCTCGCAGTTCCAGGGCCTCGGCCATCACCTGATTGACAAATTTGATGATCGACGCATCGTGCGCCGCGGTGGAAAGGTCCAGGTCGTCTTCGCCCTGCTCTTCCAGGACCTTGACGTCGTCGGCAGTCTCCTCCAGTCCCAGGGATTGGAGCGTATCCGCCCCGACGCCGAGGTATTTCCTGATAAAGCGGTCAATCTCCGCCGAGGGAGCGATCACCGGATGAACGTCCAGCCCGGTCGCCAGGCGAAGTTCGTCCAGCCCGCCGTTGTCGAAAATCCGGGAGGTGACCACGGCGACCCCGTCGCCGTTGGGGGCCAGCGGCATGATCCGGCGGTCCAGAAGAATCCGGGCCGGAAACTTGCCCAGGAATTCCTTGGACGGCGCGTACTTAGTCCCCTCCTTTTCCAGGTCGATGAACGGAACGTCAAAGTAGGCCGCCAGAGACCGGAGGATTTTCTCCTCCGACACGCCGTTGACGGCGCGCAGGGCGTCGTCCAGCGGTTTGCCCGCCTCCGCCGCCTCCGTCACCTGCCGCGCCTTCTCGGCATCCAGCAGTCCTTCGGAAATCAACCTGGTCAGGACATCGTTCACGGAAAATCCCTTGCGGCGCCGCTAGAGAGACCCGCCGATTTTTCTCGGCGGGCCCCTCCATCGCCGCATGAAAACTCAAATCCAGTTCAGTCGAGATATCCCATCAGCACCATGACCGCTTCCTGGCGCTGAGTGAGAACCGACTTGAGGTCCGCCTGTGCCACGGCCAAGTCCTGACGGGCCTTGGTCCGGGCCTGCCGAAGCGTATCAAGCTTGGCCTTGATGGCATCGGGTGAGGCGTTCTGGTCGTCGAGGGTCGTTTGCAAATCCTGCAATGCGGTTTGCACGACCGAAGGCTCGGTGGTCGGGCCGAACCCGCCGCCGAAACCGCCGCCGCCGGGGCCGCGCCCGCCCCCCGGGCCGCCGCCGCGGCCGAACATGCCGAAGTTGCGCGGGTTGGCGTCTCGCTGGTCTTGCATGACGGCTAGAATCTTCGGCTGGATCGCCGCGAACTCATCGTCGCTGGCGCCCAGAGCCGTCTTGATCCGGTCCATCATAAACTGTTGCCGCTGGGCTGGATCACGCCGACCGAAGCCGCCTTGGCCCCCACCCCCACCGCCTCCGCCACCGTTATTGCCGCCGTTGCCTCCACCTCCGCCGCCCCCGCCGCCGCCGACCTGGCCTAAAACGGGCAACGTCAGCATGCCCACCAACAACACCGTCAGAACAAAACCGAGCCTCTTGTGTACCGACATAACGAATCTCCTTTCACAGACTATCGCGCGACATCGGAAAACGTTTCCGATGATCAATTTTTATTGCAATCCGGAATCTCCATGTTGATGTTCGTCCGCCTCGTGCGAGGACGCGGTCGTCGAACGCTGGGTCGCCATGCCCATGGGACCGTGCCGGCGGCGCATCTGCATCTCCTTGGAGAGAATGTCCCATTTATCCTTTTGCGAGGGATCGAGCAGCGCTCGGCTGCGGACGTTGGCATCGGCGATGAGCGATTCGCGCTGCTTGTCCAGATCCTCCCGCTGGGTCCAGAAATCGTGGTTGATCTTGTCGTAAGCGGCGCGCTGGGTGGCATCCAATAGCGCCAGAACTTGCTGGTCCCTCTGCTTCTCCAGGTCGCGCCGCCGCTCGAATAGCTTCTGCATCTGCTGGCGGGTGTCGCCCCAAATCTTCTCCATTTGTTTTTGCTGATCGGCGCTGAGCCCAAGCTGATCGATCCAGGGCCGCGGCCCGCCGCCGTGGCCGCCGGCTGGGCCCACCTCTATCTTCTGAAGCGGAGTCCACACCCAGCCCAGAACCACGCCAGCGCCCAGCGTCAGCACGGCCATGACCAGTAGAAGAACGGCTTTCCTGTCCATCATATTTCCACCAATTACGGCTAATCGTCGCCGCGACTGGAATCTTCCGCCAAATACCATGCTGCCGCCGGTGTGCTGGTCGCCCCCGAGGGTGAGTCGGACACGACATCCACCCCCACCCACGGGGGCACCGCCGGCATCGGGCTCTCAACCGTTTGATCTTCTCGCGTCTTGGCCATCAGCCACGCGGAACCGGCAATCAGCACGCATGCGGCGATCGTGTTCAGCACCCGAACAAACCGCAAAAATCCCTCTTCCATCGCCTGGTCCACGCGGCGATGCAGCCGATGCAGGCCGATCGGCAACAGCCTCGCCGTCGGCGCTGCCCCCAGCAGCCGCGACATCGCCTGCAACCGCTCCAACTCGGCCGCGCACAACGGGCACTGGCGCAAATGCCCTTCGATTTCCACCCGGCGGACTTCGTCAAGCTCGCCATCGTGAAATGCGCTCAATTGCTCGCTCGTCGGACAGTTCATGGCAGATACGCCTTCAATTTTTCCCGCAATTCGCTTCGCGCCCGATGCAGCCGCGATTCCACCGTCCCACGCGGAACATCCAGCGCCTCGGCAATCTCCTCGTACGACATCCGCTCGAATTCCCTCAGCACCAGGACCTCACGATGCTCCGGCGACAACTGCCCGATCGCAGCCTGCACGTCAAGGTTCGCCCCGGCGCTTGGGCCGGATGCGGCGATCGAATCGCCCAACGGCGCAAACCTCCGTCGCCGCCGATCCCGCCTCCATTGGCCCGCCTGCATCACCAGGATGCGCGTCAGCCAGGTTTTCACCGAGGCCCGGCCTTCAAACGACCGCAAGCCCCGGAACGCGCCAATAAACGTTTCCTGAAGCACGTCCTCCGCGTCGGCGGCGTTTCCAATCAGAGACACCGCAAGGCGATACAACCGCTGCGCATGGCGATCTACCAGGGCGTGGAATGCCGCCGAATCGCCGTCGCCGGCGCGCCGTAGAAGCTCGATGTCGTCCGCCTCCGGGTTGTATTGCACCACGTGCGGAGTCTCCCTCGAAGCCTCACCCATTGCCAACCGATGCGGCTAGATTCACGCATTCCATTAACATAGTTGCGGCAGCGGGCGGTTTTCTTCCGTTGAAAATCCCGATTTTCTCCGATTCCGGGCCAATGCAACAGCCCCAGTGACCGCCGGCGTCCGATAAAGTGCCCGACATCAATCTAATAATGGCGCCCTTACCCCAGGGGTAACGGGGAGTCAGGGCGCGCCAAAGTTGGGCCGAACGCTCCACGAGCCGGTATGCTATGAAATAAAGTCCGGTGACGTTCGTCAGACTAGATTGAACTGGCGAATTACGGTTTAGGCCCGAATCCATGCACCAGCAGCCTCTGACCCCGACTGTCGAGTCCGATCCGACCAACCCCCAATCCCCGGCGCCCGCCGCGCCGGCCCAAATCAAGTCCCGCGCGACTTTTTGGCTTCTGTTGGCGTTGACGGGACTTTCCGCAGCGCTGTGCTTCAATCGGCTGTCTCAACCGTCGATGCTGATCGACGAATGCTTCACCTATTGGCGGGTGTGCGGGTCGCTCGGCGAATTGCTCGACACGCTGCGCAACGACGCCTTCATGCCGCTGCACTACGAACTCTTGAATTGGATTCGACAGGGTTTTCCTTTGGGATTCGGCTTCCGCATTGTTCCAGGGGGTGTTTTGCTCACTCCGACCGTGATGCGATTTGTCCCGGCATTGTCGGGGACGCTGATGACGCCGGTCATGTATTTCCTGGCCCGGCAACTGTTCAACCGCCGCACCGCGATCTTCGCCGCCGCGTTCATCACCTGCTCGGCGTACGGGCTGTTCTTTTCCCGTTATGCCAAGATGTACGCATCGGCCTGGATGCTGGAAACGTTGACCGTGGCCTGCTTTCTATGGTGGATTCGCACGTGGAAGCGGCCGGCGTGGTTGTGCTGGATCGCCGCCGGTATCGCTGCCGCGGGGTTTCACGCCGTCACGCTGCTCCTGCTTCCGCTGGCGCCGCTTTATTTTGTTTCGATGGGCCGCTTTCGCGGCTGGCGCGTCCCGATGCTGCTCGGAGGCATGGCTCTTATCGCGGTTGGTCCGGCGGTCTATTACGGGTTTTACAACCAGTGGTCCCGCAACTCCGGTGGATTGGCGCCCGGCGTCGTGAGCGAGCCCGCGCCCGATGCCAACTGGGCCGCCAGCGGATTGGAGTGGCTCGAGCAAATCGACGACTCCGTCCGGCCGCCGTTTGAAGCCCTCAACAACTATCTGAGCGGATTCGACTGGACAACGATTGACGAACTTGCCCATCCCGCGTACTTCGTCCACAAATTCAGCGGAGCGATGATCGCGCTGTTCACCACGACCTATGGTTTGTTCATCCTGGGCGCGATGCCGTGGCCTCATCTCCGCAGAACCGGCGCACTCGACCGCCCCGTTCAGCCCTGGTGGCGATCGCTGCTTTGGCTCCTCCTTTGGCTCGTCATGCCCGTCTACGGATTTTTCTATTGCCGGTCCGTGGACGATTTCAGTTCCCCCCTGGTTTGGCTCAATGCGCTGTTTCAGTTCGTTCGGCCGGTGGCGTGGGGCGCCCTGCTGGGAATGGTTGTTGCCGCGGCTTGTCTGAGTTGGCTGCCGCGCGCCGCCAAATTCATCGCCATTCCGCTGCTGTCGCTTGCCGTTGCGGCGGTGGTCCAAACCGCGCGCAATCGCCTGCAATGGATGGATCTCGTGAACGTGCCGGCGATTCGAATGGCCGCAATCGCGCTGGCGCCCGCGGTGATCTTCCACTATTCCGGCGGCACGCTGCGACACCGCTTCATCGAACTGCTTCGCTTGTTGGCGATTGTCGGCGTCGTCCTGGCGTTGTGCGGCGCAATGTTCTTCGCATGGACATGGATCCACCAGATATCGATGCGGAAACACCCGGAGTTGGAGTGGCAGACGGTCTGGCACATCCGATATGTCGCGGTGGTTTGGCCGGCGGTATGGCTCGCGGCGGCGGCGCTGGTCGCCCGATTGCCGACCCCCGTGCTGCGCATCGGCGCGGTGCTGATGATCTGCTCATACAACATCACCAACGGCCTGGCCCGGGAATATGCCACGACCGAGGTTCCGCTGGATCGCGTGCTGGCCGACATATACCGATCGCAGCCCCATTCCGACACCAGAACCTATTTCGAGATGCACGAGCTTTTTGACAACACGCTATATCGACCGCTGGCGCTGTACAACGCCTGCATCGTCGCTCGGCTCGAGCCGATTCCCGCCGAGTTTCGCGTGGGCAGTTCATGGCCGTTTGAATACGGCGCCGCCGCAATGCAATTCAGAAGCCGCTGTATCTACAACTCGTCGATTTCGACCGAGCAGATCCGCGACGATCTGGCCGCGAATCCGGAAATATCCCGCGTGATTGTCTGGGAAGTCAGCCGGATGGGCATGTGGTCTTGGCCCGACGAGGAGGCGGCAAACGCCGGATTGACAGGCCGCTGGGCGCTGAAGTCCGACGACCAAATCGTCACCTATTGGAATTGGACCTGGCGCGGCGACTGGACTCTCCGCCGCCGGGAATTCGAGCGAAACCCGGGAAGTTGATTCGGTTGCCGTTTTTTAAATTGCGGGCGGCCGGAAAAGACTTCGATATTTATCCAACATTTTCTGCGATGAAAACGTTTCTTCCACCGTCCGCCTGCCGCCGGCGACGACGGCGTTGAACGCCTCGGCCGGCGCGTGCCGCAATTCCAGCAGCCGCTGGGCCAGATGCCCGGCATCCTCCGGTCGGAATTTCAATCCGTTGACGCCCTCCTCGATGATCGCCGCGGGGCCGGCCGCGTCGGCCGCCAACACCGCCAGGTTCGCCGACATCGCTTCCAGGATCACCAATCCGAACGGCTCTTGGGGACAGGTGTGCACCAGCAAATCCGCCTGCGCCATCCGCGCCGGCACGTCGCCGCTGAATCCGGCGAAATGAACGTTGGAATGCCCGGCGGCGGCGCGCCGTTTCAGCGCATCGGCCTCGCCGCCGGTCCCGTGGATCGTGAAGGAAATCTCCCGAAGTTCCTCCGGCCCGCAATCCAACGCGTCCAGCAGCAATCCGACGCGCTTCATCGGGTCGAGCCGGCAGACCACGATCGCCTGTCGCACGCCGGGGGCATCGTACCGTGGTCGTTTGGGGCAGCTCGCCACCCGATCGGCCGGGATGGAATTGGGTACCACGTCGATCAAATCCTCGCGCGTGCCGTAGCTGATGAGCTTCTGTTTCGTCCAATCAGAAACCGCCAGGAACCTCACGCTCGTATGATTGAGCCATTTCTTTCGTCCGTACGAATGCAGGTCGCTCGACCCGCCGTGAACGATGTGAAAATGTCTGATGCGGCGGCGATACAGGAGATTCAGAGCCAGGCACACGGCCGAGTGCATCACTCCGGTCGCGACGAACGTCACGGATGGATATCGCGCCAGGCAGGGGCGCAACGATTTGGCGAACTGCTTGGCCCCGATGAATCGGCAGGCTTGGAAGCCTAGTTTTTCCGCCTCGTCCATCGCCGGCCCCGGCGGGCCGAACAGGATCGGCTCGAACTCATCCGCCAGCCCCCGCGCCGTGTCCAGCGCAACCCGCTCGGTGCCGTGAAGCTTGCTGCTGTGCAGAACGTACAGCAAAGGTTGACGTGAAGGATTCGGCATTTAGTGCTTCGCCACACCTGATATTGCGGATGAAACTTAATTGGTCGATCATCCTGGCGGGCGTGATGCCCTCGATCCAGGAGGATCGGCATGAAGAAGTATATCGTTCGGCTGGAGGCGGAGGAACGACGGCGTTTGGAAGAATGGGTCCACGTGGGCAAGACGGCGAGGTACAAGATTCGTCGCGCCAATCCCGAAGGCTATCCCTGGCGCGATTCCTTCAGGACATGACACGCCAGAGCGATAGACAAATTGGTATGATCCCCATCGATTGCGTTAAACCGAGCCTAACCATGAAAACACTCCTGACGACCATCTTTGCTGGCACAATTTTTTTGTCGCTGGCGTGGGTCTGCGCCGACGATCAAGTTCCCACCGCCACAATCGACGCCGCCAAAACCCATGACCCCATTTCAAAATACTTATACGGCCAATTCATCGAGCACATCGGCGGCATCATCAACAACGGTCTGTGGGCCGAAATGCTTGACGACCGCAAGTTTTACAACCCAATCGCGGCTCAATCCGCGTCAGAGCTTCCTGCCACCGCTCCCGGCCGAGGGCGCTGGCGTGGCGGCTTGCGGCGGTGGACCTCCG
>Ga0209415_10001536_pt1 | contig 44208 bp, 41 predicted proteins | sample PeaSoiSIISIP2007_FD_187696 | JGI IMG/M metagenome (GOLD analysis project Ga0209415, IMG submission 187696) | Peat soil microbial communities from Weissenstadt, Germany - SII-SIP-2007 (SPAdes) (version 2) | ecosystem: Environmental > Terrestrial > Soil > Wetlands > Peat | place: Germany...
AGCCTGCTTGCGGCTCCCCGGGGCTTATCGCAGCTTGCCACGTCCTTCTTCGCCTTCTGGCGCCAAGGCATCCACCGCACGCCCTTAGTAGCTTGACCATAAAACTCACCCAACACGTCCCGATCCGGTCAGGATCGGAACCCCAGGAACGCGGGGTCAGAGGATCTTGCGGTCCCCCATCCGAATTCTTCAGGGTGCTGTGCATCGCACCTATGTCTGGATTACAACGCAGGCAGGAAACACATCGCGCGTCGAGCGAGCTCGCCTTTCCACAAATTGCTCTGCTCGAGCAGAATTTGCAGTTGGCACGCCGCGACCGCACCCCTTGAGAAGGCGCGAACGCTTCGTGCCATTGCCAGCCTATTCAGTTGTCAAAGAACGTTCGCCCCGCGCCCGGCGGGGCAACACTGCTTTTCAGCAGTGCTTAAAAGCGTTTTCACAACAAAAAACCCGGCGCTGAGCGCCGGGCCAGTCCGTCCACACACGTCGGGACGGATTCGCTCGAAGCTCGTTTGCCTGTTTATCCGGTATTCGTAACCGACCTCACTCCGAGTCTTGCTCTACCCGGGATACCGAAGGTTACTGCCGTGGCCGGCACTCTCCGGCCAATTGCAAAGTGTATCAGAATTCCTAATCGCGTCAAGCAATGTTTCCAAGAAATCCACAGCGCCCGGCGCGGTCTCGCCGAGCGATCGCCTAAGTCGCTGAGTCCGCGCCAGGCCGGTAGTTCGGCCCGCGCGCGGAATCCGGCGCGTGCAAAGGGTTCACGATCTCGCGCTTCATGCGTTGACAGCAGCGGCCGCGCACCGTAGCATTGCGCCACTCCGAAATTTTGGCGCGAGTGGGTATACGAACGGAATGATCGGGCAGACTTTTTCGCACTATCGCATCGTTGAAAAGATCGGCGGCGGCGGTATGGGCGTAGTGTACAAAGCGGAAGACACCCGCTTGGGCCGCTTCGTCGCGCTGAAATTTCTGCCCGAAGGCTTCGTGCGCGACCGCCAGGCGCTCGATCGTTTTGAGCGGGAGGCCCGCGCCGCGTCCGCCCTCGACCATCCCAACATCTGCACAATCTATGAAGTGGGCGAGCAGGAGGGACAGCCGTACATCTCGATGCAATTCCTGGATGGCCAGACTCTGAAGCACCGCATCGCGGGCAAGCCCATTGAACTGGAGCTGTTACTCGATTGGGCCGTGCAAGTCGCGGACGCGCTCGACGCGGCGCACTCCAAGGGAATCATTCATCGCGATATCAAACCTGCGAATCTCTTCATCACCACCCGCGGGCAGGCGAAAATCCTGGATTTCGGCCTGGCAAAGATTTCCGGGCCCGACGGGGTTGGCGGCGCGACCCAAGGTGATTCGGCGATGGCCACCCTCGCCACCGGCCCGGAAAATCTCACCAGCCCCGGATCGACGCTCGGTACCGTCGCGTACATGTCGCCCGAGCAGGCGCTCGGCAAACCTCTCGATGCGCGGACGGATTTATTTTCCTTTGGCGCGGTCCTGTACGAGATGGCCACGGGCCGCCTCGCGTTTGAAGGCGAGACTTCCGCGGCCGTGTTCAACGCCATCCTCAATCGCCCGCCCGCCGAGCCGGTGCGGCTCAATTCGAGTCTCCCTGCCGAACTCGCTCGGATCATCAACAAGGCCCTGGAAAAGGACAAGAATCTCCGCTACCAGAACGCTGCGGACTTGCGCGCCGATTTGCAGCGGCTGAAGCGCGATTCGGATTCCTCGCGCACGGCTACCGCGCAAACCGCCGCCGATTCAAGAGGCGCCGCGGGAACCGCCAAAACGAAGCGGCCAAAAATTGTCATCGGCGTCGCCGCTCTCATCCTGATCGCCGCCGCGGGCGGGGTCTACCTTTTCATGCATCGCACGCCCATGCTGACGAACAAAGATCAAGTCGTGCTGGCGGATTTCACGAACACAACCGGCGACGCGATGTTCGACGGCACGCTCCGGCAAGGCCTCGCCGTGCAGCTCGAACAATCGCCGTACTTCAACCTGATCTCGGACAGTCAAATCGCGCAGACGCTGCGTTTGATGGAGCAGCCCGATAATACGCGCCTGACGAACGATCTCGCGCGGCAGATTTGCCAGCGCTTGGGTGCGACGGCCGTGATCGGCGGCTCCATCGCCACTCTGGGATCGCAATATGTGGTGGGGTTGAGCGCGCTGAAGTGCAGCACGGGCGAGACGCTGGCCGAGGAGCAGGTCACGGCGGACAGCAAATCCCAGGTGTTGTCCGCGCTCGCACGAGGAGCTTCGGAATTGCGTGGAAAGTTGGGTGAGTCGCTCGCTTCCATTCAACAATTCGACGTTCCGCTTGAGATGGCCACAACGTCATCGCTCGAAGCGCTGCAGGCCTTCACCCTGGGCCGCACAGCGATGATCCAACAGGAAGACTACGCCAGTGCGGTGACGCTCTTTGAGCGGGCCGTCAGCCTGGACCCCAGCTTCGCCATGGCCTACGCCTCCCTGGGCACTTGCTACAACAACTTGAACGAGCCGACGAAAGCTGCCGAAAATACCACCAAGGCGTATCAACTTCTCGATCGGACGAGCGAAAGAGAGAAGCTCTATATAACCTCGCACTACTACCAGTTTGTAAAAGGTGACGTTCTAAAGGCTGAGCAAGCCTACGATCTCGGGACGGAGACTTTCCCGCAGGACGTGGCCAACTACATCAACCTCAGCGACGTGTACACCGTTCTTGGCGAGTACGACAAAGGGTTGGCCGCTTCCCAAAATGCCTTGCGCGTGGATTCCGGTGATGGTCTGACGTACGATGACGTCGCCGGAGCCTACCTGGCCTTGGACCGTCTCGACGAAGCCAAGGCTGTCATTCAACAGTCCTACGCGCGAGGGCTGGACCCCGCCGGAGAACACCTAACTCTCTATCAGGCACATTTCCTGGAGCACGACGCGGCCGGGATGGCCAAAGAGGTCAGTTGGGCGATGGGCAAAACGGGCTACGAAGACCAGTTCTTGTTTGTGGACTCCTCCACGGCGGCGGCCACCGGCCTCGTGCAACACTCTCGCGATCTGACCAATCGTGCATTCGTCTCCGCCCAACACGCCGGCGAGCCGGAAACGGCTGCGAATTATCGAGCCGCGGAAGCGTTTCGCGATGCGCTTTTTGGCAACGCCTCCGAAGCGAAATCGGAAGTCGGTGCGGCTTTGGCGATTTCTCGAAGCGAATTCGTCGAGCCCTGCGCTGCGCTTGCCTACGCGCTCTCCGGCGACGTCGGCCAAGCCCAAGCCCTCGCCGACGAGCTGGCCAAGCGATTTCCAGAAGATACGATCATGCAATACCTCTATCTCCCAACCATCCGGGCGGAGATTGATTTGGATCGCGGCAATCCAACAAAGGCCATCGATGACCTGCAGATTTCTGCTCCTTACGAGCTCGGTGAACCGCCATCCCCGGAAACCCCACTGTGGCCCGTCTTCTTCAGAGGAATGGCTTACCTCGCCGCGCACGACGGCGCTTCCGCGGAAGCCGAATTCCAAAAGATTTTGGACCACCCGGGCATCACCCTGAACCTAAGCGTCGGCCCCCTCGCGCATCTTGGGATCGCCCGAGCCGAGGCGCTGCAAGGCAATAAAGACAAGGCCCGAGCTGCTTACCAGGACTTTTTCGCCCTTTGGCAACATGCGGATGCGGGAATCCCCATTCTCGAGCAAGCCCGCGCGGAATTCGCCAAATTACAGTAGCAGACCATCTTCTCACCCAACCCGCAGCGCATTCTTGCCGAACGAGACGGCCGCGGCTCCCGCGCCCAAGGTCCCCCTGCTTGACAACTTTCCCCTAGTCAGGCCACTATGAGGTGCCTGTTCCCGGGGTGGGACACAGGACCCAATTTTCGGACTTATTCATTTCTCAGTCGAGATGAACTCCCATCTTTCGGTTTCCGCCAGGACGCGGAATATCTCAGTGCTATTTCTATTTCTGTATCATCGGCGGGACGCAAGTGAATTCTAAGGAGCATTCAGACATGGTTGAGACGAAGAAGTCCAAGAAATGGTTCGCAATTGGAACAGGAGTGCTGGGCCTCATCCTGGCTGTGGCGCTGGTTGGATCTGCGCAAACGTCAACCGGGACGATCACCGGAGCGGTGACCGATCCCCAAGCACTGGCAATGGTAAGTGTAAACGTCGAAGTGCTCGACACAGACACCGGAGCCAAAGCCGAATATCCCACAAACGCTTCCGGGCTTTATGTCGCCACTCTCTTGGAACCGGGAAATTATGAAGTTACTGCCAGCAAGTCCGGGTTTCAGACGGTCATCGAAAAAGGCATCGTCCTTCATGTCGGCGAGACCCTGACGGTCGACATTCGGATGCCCCTGCAGTCGGCGCAAGGATCCGTGACGGTGACTGAACAAGCGCCGCTGCTTGAGACGGAGAAGACTGCGCAGTCGCAAACCGTCAGCCAGTCTCTGGTAGAAGGACTTCCCATGGTGGGCCGGCGCTGGGAAGATTTCGTATTGCTCACGCCCGGCGTGACAACCGACGGAACCAGCGGCCTCTCCAGCTTTCACGGAATCTCCGGCCTGTACAACGGGAATTCGGTGGACGGAGCGAACAACACCCAGGCCTTTTTCTCCGAAGCGCGCGGGCGAGCCATCATCGTCGCCTATGTCTACAGCCCTGATTCGATCAAAGAATTTGAAGTGAGCGCGAGTAACTACAGCGCGGAGTACGGGCAGGCGGCCGGCGGAGTGGTGAATGCGGTCACGCGGTCCGGATCCAACGAGCTTCACGGCGATCTTTTTTACAATTTGCGCTATCCAAGTCTGAACGCGCTGGACCCAGTCACCAAGAACAGCGGAGTTCACACGCAGTCGGTTCACCAGCAGCAGCAGTACGGCGGCAGCTTCGGCGCACCGATTCTGAAGAACAAATTGTTTTTCTTTGGCACCTACGATGGATTCCGCAAAGTGAATCCGATCGTTTACACGAGCACCACCCCTGCCTCTGAGCTCTCTTGCCCAACGGGCTTTGCTACAGCGGCGCAGTGTGCGGCGGGTCTAGTATTCTTTTCTGGTACTTTGGACGGCGCGTTTCCCCGCGACCTGAAGCAAAACGTCTTCCTTGGCAAACTGGACTACCAGCTCAATGCTGCGAATCACTTGAGCGCGGTCTTCAACCTCCAGGACTGGGCAGAGCCTTATGGATATAACACGTCGGCAACCGTGAACAACGGAGGGTCCACTAACAACGGATACGGCTCGACCCACGAGCGTTTCCTGATTGCCACTTGGGAGTCCACAATTTCCACCAGCATGTTGAACGAGGCGCGTTTTCAGTGGGGCCGCGACTATGAGTACGACGGAACCAACGGAGGGGGACCCTTTGTGTCCCTCACCAATATCGCGTCTTACGGCGAAACTTCCGCACTACCGCGCCCCGCCTTCCCCGACGAGCACCGGTACCAGATCTCGGACAACCTCTCGATCCTTAAGGGCGAGCACTCTTTCAAGTTCGGCGTGGATGTGAATTTCATCCACGAGTTGCTCGTCAATTTATTCCAAGGTGACGGGAGTTATAGCTATAGTAACCCGGCGCTTCCTGCGAGCGCTGGCTGCACAGCCACCAATGGCGCCTCCGCAGCTGCCGAGGACACCTTCTGCGGATGGCTGGCCGACGTATATAACATCAACCTCGGTGACACCTATTCTGGTCTCACAGGGAATTCCAATACCGGTACGCATACATTTTGCACGCCCACGATACCCATCCCGAACCCAGTTACTTCTGCCACATGCTTCAGTTTGACGGGCAGACATTATTCCAGTTTTACTCAGGTTGAGGATCCGATCACGCACGTCGGTGCGGACGACTTTTATGATGACGATTATGGCGCTTATTTCGAGGATTCCTGGAAGGTACGGCACAACGTGACGGTGACTCTCGGTTTGCGGTACGACCTGCAACGCGTTCCACCGCCTCCTACCCCGAACACCGGAACACCGTTGCTGACGCTCTACACGTCGACGCTTAACCTCGACAAGAACAATATTGCGCCGCGCATTGGCGTCGCTTGGCAGCTTGATAGCAAGACTGTCGTTCGTGCTGGCTATGGAATTTTCTACGGAAAAACTTCGAACAGCACGTATTACGCGCTGCGAGTGGAAAACGGCGTTTACCAGCAAACTTTCACGGGCTGCACTGTAACCAACGCGAATCCGACCCTGCAAGCCTGCGCGCCGACATTCCCGAATGTGTACTTTGTCCCGCCGGGGCCTACGCTGGCCGCCGCATTTTCTGGCAGCATCACGCCGACCGCTTTGTGCACGGTCGCGGCCACGACCCCTCCCGCGATTCCGCCTCCGCCTTCGTGCCCCTCGCTTTCCGGAGGAAGTCTTCCCACCGCAGCTCAGGCGGTCCATGGCATGACTCCTGATTTTGTAAACCCCGTCGCGCATGAGGGAGAACTGACGATCGAGCGCCAGATTCCCGGTCATATGACGGTATCCGCCAGCTATCTTTTGACGCGCGGAATTCATCTGCCTTCGGATTACGATGCGAACGTCGCCCCTGCCAACGGCGCTACGAAGACTTACGATGTCCTTGCCAGTGCGGTTAACAATGCGCCAACAGCCTTTACCGCGACGGTGCCGTTCTATACACAGCGGCTCAACCCATCGACCGGCATCATCCTGAACCAAGCCAGCGTCGTGAACTCCTGGTACAACGCATTGATACTCACCCTGCGCAAGCCGATGAGTCACGGCCTCGAATTATTGTTGAACTACACCTACAGCAAGGCGCTGGACGATGGCCAGACCGCCGGATCGAACGGGACGTTTTTCGGAACCGACGACGTGCTCGATCCCTATCATGTCCAGGGGGACTACTCGTATTCGGATCTCGACCAGCGCCATCGCTTTGTGGGCAGTGTCGTGTGGCAGCCGATGTACGCTCAAAACATGTCCAGTGAGTTCGCGAAGCAGTTGCTGGACGGGTGGGATGTGTCTGGCATTCTGACCGCCGCCACCGGTCAGCCCTACTCGGCGTACCTGGGAACCTCAGTGTTCGGCGGCGGTATAGACGGCGGCCTGACTGGCGGGGAAGTGAGCACGTTCGCCAGCGCCGTCGGCGGCAGAGTTTCCTGGTTGCCGCGCAACTCTTATAACCTGCCTAACTTTGCCAACATCGACCTCCGTTTCGGGCGAGGATTCACAATCCATGAGAAGTACCGTCTCGACTTTCGAGTTGAGGCGTATAACCTGTTCAACAGCGTCATCGTGACCGGCGTCAACACCACTGCCTACACGGAATCGGCGGCAGGTTCCGGTGCGTGCGGAGGGCACACGAACATTTGTATGGTGCCGTCTTCCACTTTCGGGAGTCGCACAACGACCTCCGGCATTCTTTATGGCGCACGGCAAATGCAGTTTGGCACCCGGTTTGAGTTCTAAGGAGAATTGATTTGCTCCTTGTGAGCAGACCGGAATCACAACGATCCGCGAGGATGAACTAGCAAGGTCGAAAACCAAAAGGGGGCGGCGCTTGGAAGTCCAAGCGCCGCCCCCTTTTTTTGATTTGAGATACTGATCGCGCGGGCGTACGGCAACTTCGCGCAACAAGTTCAGCGGAGTTGGAAAGCAAGATTCGCGCGTGAGCGGTAAGAGCGCTTCCCCAAAAATGAACCGGCCGTCCCGACGAATCGGGACGGCCGAGAATCGCGTGAATCCAAGCCCGAAAAATTAGGGCTGTTTGTCGGTCGTGGGTGCGGGCTGGGGAGCCGGCGCCTCAGGTTGCGCGTCGGGCGAGGTGGAGGCCGAGACGGCGCCCGGAGCTTGTGCGTCGCTCATCGGCTCGCGCGTCAGGTAGAGCATGAACGGGGTGACCTCGAAGGGCATCTTCTCCCGTTCCGCAACTGTGCCTGTCGGCTTGGCCTTGAGCATTTCCAGTTGATCGTTCCAAGGATCCATCTTGACGCGGCCGCCGAGCGGAAGCGCAACAATCTGCGCCTGTGTATTTGCCGGAGCCGGTGCGGGCGTTGCGGCGGGCGTTGCTGCCGGAGCAGGAGCCGGGGCCGGAGTTGCCGTCGCCTGCAGCGAAATGCCGGTGGAAACGCGGTCGCCGAGGTTCGGGCTAATCAGGTTCGGAATTTCCTTCTGCCGCTGGGCCAGCGCGGCCAGGAAAAGCTGCGCGGTCGCAAGTTGATCCTTGTACGGAGAATTCTTCAAAAGTTCGTTGGCTTTGGCGTTCGCGGTGTCCTCTTCTTCTTTCGTCCGCGCGAAGCCAAAGTGTTTGAAGGTGTCCTTCTCGTTGAAGAGCAAGCTGTCGAAGAACGCGAATTGCGTGTTCACGCGGTGGGCTAGAACGACGTGTCCCATCTCGTGCGCGAGAATGGCCGCCAGGCTGGCTTCGTCGGGAAGCACGTCAATCAAGCCGCGGCTGAGCACGATCGTGTGGCCGATCGTGAAGGATTCCAAGGTGGAGGTAAGCAAAACGCGGCAGCGAATTTCAGGCTCGATATCGAGGTTGTTGGTTACTTCCAGGTTGTTCACGACGGTGTTCAGGACCTTGTCGACTTCACCCGGAGGTGCGAGCAGCCCCAGTCGCTCGAGACGATCCGTAATGTTGTCCTCCGCCTGACGATCCCAGGAACGCTGAGCTTCCACGGGCGAAAGATCGTTGTTCTGTTGCGCCTGATCCTGCACCGGCGTCTGGGATTCCACGAGCACGCGGCTCAACTCGGATTCTTCCCGGGAGTGGCCGAGGTTATAACCCCAGAGGCGGGTCTGCGCCTTGAACTGCGCCGTCCGGCCGATCGAGAAGTGGAGATTCTGTTCTTCGCTGTAGATGAATGCCGGCAGCCAGAGACCCGGGCCGGAGTTCACGCGCCAGCTGTCAAAGTGGAAGAAGTAGTCGCCGGCGGAGCCACCGGTATAGCCGCCATTGAAGCGGACAATGTGGAAGTCCTGATCCTCGACCCAAATTCTTCCCACAAACCGGTTCTTGCCCGCCTTCTTGTCCGGCGTGACGTCAAACACCAGGCAGCGGATCTCGCCGAGGAACTCGCGGCGCACGTAGTCGAACGTGTAGTGCTCGCGGTCGAGGCCGGCGTTATCCAGATAGATCATCTGCAGGAAACCGCGCGGCTCAAACTCCATGCTGAAGGGGGAAAACTCGCCGAGCCCGCCGAAGAACTTGTGGTGGTTGGTCTCATCGGAAATTTCTTCCAGGTCCACACCCTTCGAGAGGATGGCCCGGCCCAGGTAGTACTTGTCACCCGCCGGCACAGCGCCCAGATCTTTGTCCGCCTTCATCAATTGAATGTAGGTTTCAACGAGGGGGGTATACTGCTTCAACGATTCCATCTCCTGGTGTTCCACGGAGATGATGCGGTCTTCGACCTGGCTCATGGTCGTGGGCTGGTCGGCCGCGCGCATTGGGACAACTCCCAACGCCAGGACGATCAAAATCACTCGCAGGGTGCGCATGGTTCCTCCAAACTCCTTCTAGTTCGCAATCTGGAAAACGATATGAACTTTTGCTGGGAAATCGACCGCGTGGCCTTCGCTAATCGCCGGCTTGAACTGAATCTGCTCTGCGGCCTTAATTGCGTTTTCATCCAGACCGTGGCCGAGCCCGCTGATCACGCGATTCACGTGCACGGGGCCGGACGCCGGGAAAATCACGTCCAGCACGACCTCGCCCTCCAAATTCAACTTCCGCGCCTCGTCTGTGTATTGAGGTTTGGGTTTGGCCAGGATCACCACCGGCTGGACGGATGCCGCTGCCTCGGTCTGCTTGGGTCGCGGCGCATCACTCTGCGCCGTATTCTCGTTGGAGAATCCCCCGGACTGCACAGTGCTGTGATGGGACGCGGCAGGTGGAGGATTCGCGGTCCCGTTGCCGAAGCCCGTGCTCGCAACGGTTCCGCGCTGCCCGTGGGCGCCGCCAGTGCCGTTGCCGTAACCCGGGCCGGGCGGCAGATCGGGCGAGCCAAATTGATTGATGTTGACGCCGCGATTCGTCGGCTGGCCGTGGCTCGGCACACCGTTCGGATCGCCGAATCCGCCGGTCTGAACTTTCTCAACCGGAACGTTGTGCAAAGTCGGCACCGCCGCGCTGCCGCTCCCCATATTGCCGGTCTTCACAGGTTCGCGCGGGCGCACGGGCTGATCATCGGGAGCTGCAATGGGATTGACGGCCGGCGCGAACGATGCATTCACCGGCGCCGGGGCCACGGTAGCTTTTGGTTTCGGTTTCGGCGCTTCCAGACGCGGCGCGAACAGCTTCGCAACCTTCGGTTCTTCGACCGGCTGTTCAACCGGCGCGGGTGTCGGTTGGATGCGCTGTTTAATGACTGGAGGTTTTGGAGGCAGCGGCACTTCCGTCGGCGGAGTCGCCACCGGGATCACGGAATACATCATCCTGGGAATCAGCCTCTGCGGAAAGAGCATGGGAATTGCCACCAGGAATGCGGCGACGGAAAGTTGCGTAAACAAACTCACGCCCATCACACCCAGACGCGGTTTGCCCGTGGGGAGAAGCGACAACCGGGCCGAAACCTGTTTGTTGCCCACCTTCTCCTTCCACGCGTCTCTCTGAGAGGCCGGGGCAGGAGGCGTAAACCGGTTCGGATTCGGAACACTTGTCCGGTGCGTATCGAGAAAAGTAGTACTCATCATTCTGATCGCCTAGTAGAAGATTCCGCACCGAAGGAAGGCGCGGTTACTTCTCCCTTCAAATTCGACAGCTGGGCTAGGAAAGATTCGCCTCGTACAGTACGAGCGTACGGGGCACTCTTGGGTAGCCGAATAGAACTTTTGTACTACTGTCGCTTAAGTGCCAACGGAACTTCGGGGGGACTGGGTGTCCGAAGAAGTTAGGCTCTTGAGTACGATTATGCTGGCTTGTACGTAGCATGACTTCGTTGTAGTCGGATGCTGCATTCTTGAGCGATGCCTGCTCTGCGATGGAGATTACCACGAAACGCCCCCTCCCACTACAACCCGAATCGAGACACCCATGTTGTGGTACTAGTACCCAACAGCACCTGCGAAATAGCGATAATGGTTAACTCCAGGGTCTTTATGTGCATCTATTTGCAGATAGAGCCAGACCCCGAGAGCGTCTCATCGCTGCTTTTTCCGCTCTCTTGTGAATACTTGAGATGCCGCCTCCTTTGCGAGCACGAATCACCCCTTGTGTTATCGCAATTCTTTGTCCATTCCTCGTAAGCGGCTCACTGCGGGCTCAGAGCCCGTCACCTAGCCAGGGACCCACCGCTGCGGTTGGACTCCCATCGCGCGACGTCTCCTGGGGAAAACTGCCCGGTAACTTCATCCTGGACGAGAAGGAAATCTGGCTCTTCCCGATCCAGCTCGCGCACGGCCGCCACCTGGTGCCGACGCTCTTAGTGCTTGGCACCACTACCGGTCTATTATTTGCTGACGCTCACGACGCTCCGTATTTCCGGAGGACATCGAGCTTTCAGACCTTTAATCGCGGTTTCAGTGGTCCGGTCGCGGCGTCCGAGATCGCCTTGGTTCCCGCTTCTTTCTACCTCGCGGGACTCATCCGCGATGATTCCTATTCGGAAAAGACTGCGCTTTTTGCAGGAGAAGCCGTCGCCGACAGCTTGGCGCTTAACCTCATCATGAAAATCGCCAGCCGCAGGCTTCGGCCGTCAGACATCCCTCCGACTGGAAATTTTTCCGATACATTTTTTCGAGGCAACGCTTCCTTGATTAACGGGAGTTTTCCTTCGGCCCACGCGATGGCCGCATTTTCCGTCGCCGCCGTTTTCGCCGAGCGATATCGCAACCATCGTTGGGTTCCCTGGGTCGCTTACGGAGTAGCCGGCGTCATTTGTTTATCTCGGATTACGCTGCAGTCCCATTTTCCGTCCGACGTTTTCCTCGGCGCAGCTCTGTCCTATCCCATTGCGCGTTTCGTCGTGCTGCAGGGCCACTAACGTGCCTGCGATTGGATTTTGCACATTCTGAGTTTCTCCATTAGACTTCGCTTTGGATTCCTCCGAAACTTCAAGTGATTGGCAGCAATCGCGGCACCCACGGAATGATTGCACTCACGAAGCTGTCCAAGGATTACGGCGACGCCGAGCGCGTCCGGGCGCTCAACGACGTTACCCTGTTCGTCAAACATGGCGAACGCGTTGCGGTGATGGGTCCCTCGGGTTCGGGGAAATCCACATTGCTCAATCTGATTTGCGGACTGGACCAGGCGACCTCCGGCTCCATCAAAATCGACGGCGTGGAACTCTCGGAGTTGGATGACGACGCCAGAACCCGCATGCGCCGCGAGAAAATTGGAATGATCTTCCAGACGTTTAATTTGCTGTCCACTCTGACGGCCGTGGAAAATGTGGCGTTACCGCTTCGCTTACAAGGCTTGCGGCGCCGCGACGGCGAAGAGCGCGCCGTATGCATGCTCGATCGGGTGGGCTTGAAACACCGGGCTTCGCACTTGCCCGACGCTCTCTCCGGCGGAGAGCGCCAGCGCGTCGCGATCGCTAGGGCGCTCGTCTTCACCCCGCCCCTGCTGCTCGCGGACGAACCGACCGGCAATCTGGATTCGGCCACGGGCGAGGAAATTCTCCACCTTCTCGATGATTTGCACCGGGAATACAACTGCACGATTCTCCTGGTCACGCACAACGAGATGGCGGCCCATTATTGCGATCGCATCCTGACCCTCCGCGACGGCCGCATCGTTCACGAAGCGATCGCCGCTCCCAGTCGCCGCGGGAAAACCTGATGCTCCGCGCCCTCGGGATGATCAGTTTGAAGGAGTGGCGCGTGCACCGGCTGCGCGTGGCGCTCACCACCCTGGGCATCGCCCTCGGCGTAGCCGTCTTCTTCGCCGTTCGCACCGCGAACGCGTCCCTGTTTAATTCGCTCCAGGAGACCGTCGAAAAAATGGCCGGCAAGGCCACGCTCGAAGTCACCGCAGGCGAATCCGGATTCCCGGAGCACGTGCTCGATACCGTGCGCGCGACGCCGGGGGTCAAGGTTGCAGAGCCCATCATCGAAGTGATCGCGCAGACGTCGTTCGCTGGCGAAGGAAACCTGCTCGTGCTCGGCGTGGATACGACGGGCGATCAGGCCTTGCGCGACTACGAATTCGACCGCTCGCAGACCGAAGTCGCCGATCCGCTCGTCTATCTCGCCCAGCCGAACTCGCTGATGGTGTCTCGCGCGTTCGCCGAGCGGCACTTGCTTAAGATTGGGGACTCGTTCGATCTGTTCACTTCGCAAGGGAAGCAGTCGTTCACCGTCCAGGGCTTGTTCAAACCCATCGGCATCGGCGAAATCTTCGGCGGGAATATCGCCGTCATGGACGTCTATTCGGCGCAGGTCGTTTTCAATCGCGGCCGCAATTTCGATCGCATCGACCTGATGAATTCTCCCGATGTTCCCGTGGACACGTTGCAGCTGCGAATCAGCGCGCAACTCCCTTCAGGCGTTCTGGTCGAGCGTCCCGAAGCGCGCGGCCAGGCGCTCGATAACACCGTCACGGCGATGCGCATCGGCATGCTGACGACCAGCTTCGTCGCGCTGCTGGTGGGCGTGTACATCATTTTCAATTCCTTCACGATTGCCGTGAACCAGCGCTGGAAGCAAATCGGAGTCCTGCGCGCGGCCGGCGTCGAACGCAGAAATATTCGCCGGATGTTTCTCCTCGAAGCGCTGATCATGGGCGTGCTGGGATCGGCGATCGGCATCGTCGGAGGGTATTATCTTGCGGCCGCGGCGGCGAAATTGATGGGCACTATTGCGGCGTCCGTGTATGGGCTGGTCTCTTCGCCGGGACGCTCCCCGGTCCGCGCGGATCTGTGCCTTGACTCCGTCGCGCTCGGGGTCGCTGCTTCGCTCGTCGGCGCCTGGTTTCCGTCCCGCGCTGCGTCGCGACTCGATCCCGCGATGTCCTTGCACAACATCGAAACCCGCGCCCGCGAAGGCGTGATGGGACGGGGCCGCGTGGGAACCGGCATCCTGTTGATTCTCGCCGGCCTGCTTTTGGTGTTGTGGTCGTCCCCGCGCTACGGCACCTCTATCCAATTCCTCTACGCTTCCGTGACGTTAATCGGCTTGACCCTCGTCTTGCCCAAAATCGTCCAATGGTCGGCGCGGGCCCTGCGCCCCGCAATGAATTATCTGGGCGGTTCGGAAGGCGCCCTGGCCGTAGACTCCATGATTCAGTCCCCGCGCCGCACTTCGGCCACGGTCGGCGCGCTGATGGTAGGCCTGATGTTTGTCTTTTCGACGGGCGCTTACATCCAAAGCTATCGCCGCATCATCGATCGTTGGACGACCCAGATGATCAATTCCGATTTGGTCGTTTCGGCCTCGGCGCTGTTGCGCTCGCCTTCCAACCATTTCAGCGAGGATCTTGGCCGGAGCATCGCAACGCTTTCGGGAGTGCGCCACGTCGAGAATGTGCGGTTCACAGCGGTGCCTTTCCGGGGCGATAGTGTCGCGGTGATCGCCAATGATATGAACGGGTTCCTGGCGCGTGCGCGGGACGCGATTGAAGACGGGGATACGCGGACGTTGCAGCGGGAATTGCCGAGTGGTCAGGGTTTTATCGTCTCGCGAAATTTCGCCAATCGTTGGGGATTTCACGCCGGCGATGAGGTGCAACTGGAGGCGCCGTCGGGCCCGCTCGCTCGCCCGATTCTCGGCATCGTGGACGATTACCGCTCCGAAAAAGGCACAGTCTTTATGGATCGCGCGCTCTACAAGCAATACTGGAACGATAGCGCGGTGGATTACCTGGACATCGATCTGCAGCCTGACACGGATCCCGCCGTGGTGAAGCAACAGATCGAAAAGCTCACGACGGGATCTTTGCATGCGTTCGTCTATACGAACGCGGAGTTCCGTGCGTGGATCTCCGGGCTCGTGGACCAGTTCTTCGCGCTGAATTACATGCAACTCGTGGTGGCCGTGCTGATCGCGGTGCTCGGCATCGTGAACACGCTCATCATCTCCGTCTCGGATCGCCGCCGCGAGATCGGCATCATCCGCGCCATCGGCGGCTTGCGTTCCCAGATTCGCAAACTCGTGCTGCTCGAAGCGCTGGCCATCTCCCTCGTGGGAGTTTTCATCGGCGCCCTCGCGGGCGCGCTGAATACGCTGTTCATGTCCCACACAGTTTCGATCATCCTCGCCGGGTATAGCATCCCATTCAATGTGCCCTGGAACCTGATCTTGATGTCGCTGCCCGTCGTCGCGGCCGCATCGCTGTTGGCTGGTTGGCTTCCTGCGCGGACTGCGTCGCGCATGGAAGTGATCGAGGCGATCGGCTATGAATGAGCGTTCACCGCGCCGCCCTCGCAAAGACATTTTTCGCGTCGGCGCTCCGCATCTCCTCCTGCCGGCACTCGCCCTGACGTTCACCCTCTGGGCCGCCGCCCAGACGCCCGATCCGAAAGCGATCATGGCCAGCGTCTACAGCGAGAACACCAGCCATGACGAAACGATCCGCGCCACGTTCGACGTCTTTGACAAAACCGGCCAGTCGCGCCGCAAGAAATTCATTCTCCTGCGCATCGGCCCGCTCGGCGACAGCAAGACGCTCTTGCGCTTCACCGATCCCGCCGAAATTCGCGGCGTCACGCTGCTCTCCATCAATCAAAGCGGCGTCGCGGATCGCCAGTTCATGTACATCCCGGCCCAGCAGCGCGTGCGGCCCGTCGCGCCGCAGGAGCGCTCCGAGCGCTTCATCGGCAGCGATTTCACTTACGAAGACATCGCCGAGCCCGCTCTCTCCGATTTCACTTACAAATTGCTCGACGCCTCGGACGTGATGGAAGGCCACGCGACCTACAAGATCGAATCCACGCCGGTCGATCCCGCACGCTCGCAGTACAAGTACATTTATTTCTGGATCGCGCGCGACATCCACGTGATTCTCCACGAGGAGATGTACGGCCAGGACGGCCATCTGCTCCGCACCCTGCACGCCAGCGACCTGAAAAAAGTCTCGGGCTTCTGGGGCGCCCGCCACATCGAAGTCCAGACGGTACCCGACGGCACCCGCACGAATCTCACATTCGACGAGGCCCACTTCAACACGGGCCTGAGCGAGCAGCTCTTCTCCCCGGACACTTTTGGAACCGCAAAATTTTAGGCGCACCGACAGGCCCAGGTCATTCCGCCCACGCTCACTGGTGCTCTGCAAGACCGCGCAATCGAGCAATCGATGATGCCTCAGGGGGCCCACTTTTTTTCGGCCACGGCGGTCAGGCTCCTGCGGGAAATGATTCGACACGCGGAAGTTCCACGTCAAAGGCGGGGCCAGTCGCCGAGAGGCAGTGGCGCAAGCCCATCATCGCCGAACGCCTCGCTAGCAATGCAATGGCTCGCCCTTAAGCGACTAAGAAGGCGAGGAGACGGTTACAGAGTCGGCGGTCGAAATCAGCCAGTGACAGTGCACGTAATCCACGATGCGATCGATATGCTGGTCAATTACGTTTAAGCGAATCACTGAATAAGCCGTCCATGTGTCAGCGCCGCGTTGCAGAATGATGATAACCGGTTCGCCATCCACTTCGCCTATGGCCAATCTCCAGGGTATCCACAAGTGCTCGTAATTCCAGAAGTAACGCGCATCGGCCATCTTGCCGACGAAACGGTCGGCGACCGTGAGCTGGGCATCGGCGCTAATCAACTCGCGCACACCGTCCCAATCCTGACGGTTGAAGCGGTCAACGTAGAGCTTCATCACCCTGGTGAGCTCCGGGTCGATGGTTCGAGCCGATTTTGACGGAGGCGGAGCGGCAGCCAACTTTGTCCGGCCACGATTGAGGGCAGCCTTGACGCCGCCGACCGTTGAGTCAACCAGTTCCGCGATTTCCTCCAGGGAGTAATCAAAAACGTCTTTCAGGAGCAAACACGCACGCTCCTTCGGAGGCAGGCTGGTCAGGAGATGTTCAACGGCGCGGCCAAGACCAAGCGCCGGCAGGACAGCGGGCTCAACCGCATCCCGGGCCATCGCCGTCGTCTCGGCTTCGACCCGAACCCCGCGTTTCCTCAAGAAATCGATGCAGCGGTTGTGGGCGATGCCGAACAACCACGGCTTCAGAGGGCGGCTGTCGTCAAATTGGTCGAGCTTCCGATAGGCCTCAAACAGGGCCTCTTGCACCACGTCCTCGCCATCCATCACCGAACCCGTCATTCGCGCGCAATAGCGGTGCAGGCTCGGGCGAATCTGGGCGACGGTTTCGAGAAACGCGAGGTAGCGCGGTCCATAGGGGCCGGACGGATTCAGATATTCCGTATTATTCATGACGCATCCATTCGCGTTCGGACCAGGCTGCCGGAGCGCCGCGCGATGCCTTAGGTCGCGTCCGCCTCTTTCGGGTTGGGGCGCCCTTTTCCGGTAGCAATCAAGCTGCGCAAGCTGCCGTTTATGTAGGAGCCCCATGCGTTGGAACAGACATCGAAACATTCGTACTCGGGAACCAAGCCGCGGTGGATGAATCGGATTTCCGTCTTATTAGCTTTTTTCGAGACTTCAAAAACGATGTCCGTGCCCTTCCATTCGTTATTGTCTTTGGTGAAATTGAAACGATTTCCCAATACATGCCAGACGACTTTCTTGGCGAGGATGAGCTCTGCGATCTTTATTTTGCAAAAATGCACGTCTCGGTAGCGGTAGGTAAACTCGGCACCGAGCTTGTCGGTGCTGCCTTCGATATTTTCCGACCACCAACCGCGAACATTATTGATCGCTTTGAAGGCCTCTTCCGGAATTTGGTCCACCGAAATGGTGGCGGTGAAATCTTTATTGCTCATGGATCCCCTGCCATCCTCTCTGTCGCCAGATTAGCGACGCTGGTCAAGACTTGCGGTGCCACTCTTCAGGCTGCCTTTCACCACGGGCTTGGTTGAGCTTTGCCCGTGGTGATGAGCTTGCGCAAATTGCCTTTGACAAGCAGGCCCCACGCGTTCGAGCAATTGTTGTAGCATTCATACGCTGGCACCAAGCCGATGTGCGCGAAACGGACCTCCGTTTTGTCTCCTTTCCTTGCAATTTCAAAAACGATGTCCGTGCCCTTCCACTCGCTCTTGTCTTTCACAAAGCCAAGGTAGCCGTCTACCACGTGCCAAACCACTTTTTTGCCAGGAATCAATTCTGTGATCTTTTGTTTAGAACGGTGGACGTCTTCGACACGGTACGTGAACTCGGCCCCGAGTTTGTCGGTATCGCCCCGGATTTCTCCTGACCACCATCCCCGGACGTTGTTGATGGCATGGAAGACTTCTTCCGGGGTTTGGTCCACCGTAAAAGAAGTCGTGTAACTTTCAGTCTTCATTCTTTCATCCCCTCCCCTTTCGATCCTGCCGCTGCATTCGCAACGTCATCCCAAATTCGCCGCGCTCTGCGGCACGAAAGCCGAGAACTGCCGTTCGAGCGCCTTGACTGCGCCAGTGCGCCAGCCCTCGGCGATGGACTGCGACGCGGGATCGGGAAAGATCTCCTCTTCCCCGTTCTCCAGCCCACTGAAAATGCCTTGCGCTGCGGACTCGGGCGAGGCCTTCGGTATGTTGAACCCGCGGTTCATATCGGTGTCAACCGGGCCCAGGACGACGGCATGGACCGTCACGCCTTGGCTGGCCAATAGTGCTCTCAGCGACTGCGTCAGATTGAACGCGGCTGCCTTCGAGATGGAGTAGGCCGGTATCATCGGCAAGGCCGCGAGCCCTGCCAACGAAAGATTGTTGACTATGGCTCCTTTGGAGCGTTTCAGTTGAGGCAAAAACGCGTGCGTCACTCTGAGCACGCCAAAGAAGTTAACCGCCAAGTGCTGTTCAATCACGTCGAGATTGTTCAGATCGTCGTAGATCGCGACTCCCGCATTGTTAATGAGGACGTCGAGGGTGTCAACTTCGTTGGCCGCCTGCTGGATCTGCGAAGCGCTGGTCACGTCCAGCATGAGGGGCATCACGCGTTTGTCAGGATGCTGCAACGGGCTGCGCGTTGCCGCATACACCTTTTTCGCACCCCGTCGAAGCGCCTCATCAAGAAGCGCCTGGCCGATACCGCGGTTGGCGCCGGTGATCAAGACTGTCCTGTTCGCTATGTTCATAAGATTCTCCTCCAATTGGATTTCCGGAAAACGTTAATCGTCGAGCATTCCCATGCTCAGGTTGACGATAGTTCCCGTCATCGCGCTCGCCTTGTCTGAGGCCATGAAGACCGCCACGTTCGCCAGCTCCGCGAGCGTCGGAAGCCGTCGCCGGTGGTTCTTGCTGGCGATGATTTCGTGAAATTGCTCCCACGAGAGCCCCAATGCGTTGGCGTGAATCCCGAACACTTCCTTGATTGTGGCCGTCTCCGGCATCCCGTCTGGTCGCAGACCCACAACCCGAATGCCGTGAGGCGCAAACTCAGCGGATAGACCCCGAGTGAGGGCCTCTACGGCGGCCTGCGCCGGGCCGAAGCCTCCCAACAAGGGGATGCCCGTTCGCGAGGGGACCGCCGTGACCGTAAGGATCACTCCCGATCGCTTTGCAACCATTCGCCGGGCGGCCAAGCGGGAGGTGAGAAACACCGATCTCGTGTAGGTCGCGATCGGCAACGAGAACTGGTCGACCGCCAGTTCGACCAAGGGCACACCCTGCAGTGTCGTATTCGGAATGCCGACCGCGTTGAACGAGATATCGACGCGGCCAGCCTTGTCGATCACGGACTGCAGATGCCTGTCCACCGCTGGTTCGTCGAGAGCGTCGACCTGGGCGGATTCGGCCTTCCCACTTGCGGCGATGATCTCCTTCGCCACTACGTCAACCTTGCTCAGGCTGCGGCCGGTTAAGAACACCTTCGCACCTTCCCGTGCGAAGGCTTTAGCAACCGCGCCGCCGATTGCGCCGCCAGCTCCATAGATCACTGCAATTTTGTTTTCTAGCAGCATGGTGTCTTCTTCTTGGATTCCCTTTCGCTTTCAAACCGCGAAACCTCAAAACGACATCCAACGTTCCCTCATTGCGAGTTTTGCGTTTCGGGCAGGTGCACGTCGGCACTGACGTGCCTGCGGTGTCGTCTCGCCCAGCGACACATGCCTCCGAGTGGGGCGATGACTGTCTTTCCCAGTCGGGTCAAGGAGTACTCGACAGCAACGGTCTTCGACCTCGTCACGCGCCGGGCGATCAGTCCGGTGGACTCGAGATTTCGAAGGGTTCTGGTCAGCATGCGCTGGGAGACGCTGCCGAGCTGGCAGCGCAATTGCCCGTGTCGATAGGGTCTCTCATGCAGCGAAAACAGAATCTTGGGCGTCCACCTGCCGATAAAGATCAGACGCACCATCCTCGGTCCTTGCAGCGTTTTCATAGTGTCTTGCCTCTCGCGAAAACTCCTCGCTGAGACAACCCTTTGAGTCCGCCTCTCAGGCCTTTCTTTCGCCGCTTGGGACGGTCCCACCTTGCCAGTACTTCCGCGCCGTGCGCAATTAGGCACATCTGTGTACCCACCTCCCGATGTTCAATCTCTCTTGCCTGCTGCTATTACGGACGCGGGCGACGCGAGGATACGGGGGGTATTGCTCCCGGCGAACCGCGGTCGAAGAAGGGTGGGGGCGTTCAGGGGCGAAATCTTCTCCTCGGCAGGGGGCCCGCACCGCTTCCCGGAGAGGCAAGATTGCCACTAGCATTTTCGGTGGGAGTGTGGTACATTGCTCTTGCGTTTGTTGCTCTTGTATAACCTTTAGATTCGTTTGAAGGGGCTGCAAGTACACACTTGCCGCCCTTTTTTTTCGGCTGGGGGCAGTTCGAGTAGCACCAAATAGCTTAAAAAAAGAAAAGAGACACATCTGTGAGTAAAGAACAAGGAATCGTGAAGTGGTTCAATGCCAGTAAGGGTTTCGGATTCATCCAGCGCCAGTCCGGCGAGGACGTTTTCGTGCACTTTTCCGCCATTCAGGCGGACGGGTACAAGACGCTGAACGAAGGCCAGGCGGTTGAATTCGAGGTCACCACGGGCCCCAAGGGCCTGCAGGCATCGAACGTCTCCAGTCTGTAAACACTCGAGGGGCGGACTGGCAGCAATGCTGGTCCGCCCTTTTTTTTGCAAGGCGGGATACCCGAAGGAGGAGGCTCCTTGAAAGCTCTCCAGGCAGGCGCGTACATTAAGCACTTCCAGTACGGGTTGGGCGTCGTCACGGAATCGGATTCCGAGCGGACCTCGATTGACTTCGATCTTCACGGCGCAAAAAAGTTTGTCACCAGCATCATGGTCGTCGAGCCGGCGGAAGGAACGCCGCCGAAGCGTGCGCGCGCGAAGAGAAAGAAGAAAGTCGCTGCCGTAGCCCCCGTACCGGTTCTAGTGGCGGCAGCAAAGTAACGATTGTCAGCGTGGCGCGGTCCCTTGCCGTTTGCGATGCGGTTCGCGCGCGAATTCATTGCGCCCGTCGGGCTGCATAGATTTTTTTGAATTGGATTTTCCGGGCCGGCCAAGTTGCCCGCCCCGCGCTCCTACTTCAAGGAGGAACCGTGGCCAGAATCACGTTCCAGAAGCGCCAAAAAGAAATGAAACGGCTCGAAAAGGCGCGCATGAAGGCCGAACGCCGCGCGCAGCGAAAACTTGAAAAGGGTACGGGAACCGATAGTTCGAACGATGTCGAAAATATGGCCGTCCTCGACGGTCCCCCCGAAATCGAGCCCTACGACGACGAAGCCGCCGCCGCAGCCACGGCAAAGTAAGTCCGCTCCTTCGCAGGCCCCGGCGCAGTGTGCTGCCCGCGGCGCCGGCCCACAAGCATCCACACCACGACGTTGCTCGGTTCGAGAAACCCGTAGTCCCCACTGATCTGCGTCTCTCCATTGTAAGGAATCTGGTGGACGTGGGCGGGCTCGAACCGCCGACCCCCTGCTTGCAAAGCAGGTGCTCTCCCAGCTGAGCTACACGCCCACTCTCGAGTGCCTCCATTCTAGATTATTTTCGTGATCCGTTCACGTCGCTTTGCTGCAGCGATGCGCTGGGGATGCTGCGAGACAAGCATCCTCCGTTCTGCCCGGACCGCGCGGGCCATCGGCCGCAGCCCACAATGCATGCAAACTTAATTTCGTGAACGGCCCCATTTCAGTCTATAATTGCCTGTTTGGGAGGCATACTTAAGTGTTGACTATCCGTTTGGCGCGCGTCGGGAAGACGAAACATCCCGCCTACCGCATCGTTGTGATTGACCGGCGGCGTCCCCGCGACGGCCGGTTCGTGGAAATTGTCGGGACCTATGATCCCCTCAAGAAGCCCGCTGAGATCAAGCTGAACCAGGAGCGCATCACCTACTGGCTTGGCGTGGGTGCGCAACCCAGCGATACCGTACGGAGCTTCCTGCACAACCAAAAATCCGCTTAGCGCGTCCTATTCTTTATATAAGGGTTCGAGCTCGCCCCGCCTAGCGCGGGGCTTGCGCGTGCGCGGATAGCTCTTTCGAATGCCTGTCACCCGCCGACGGGCAAGCTGCGGAGACTCATATGAAAGATCTTGTTGAGGCGATTGCGAAAGCTCTGGTGGATAATCCCGATCAGGTTCAAGTCAAGGCCGTCGAGGGAGAACAGGTTACCGTTCTGGAATTGCGCGTCCATCCTACCGACCTCGGAAAAGTCATCGGCCGCCAGGGGCGCACCGCAAAATCCATTCGGACCATTCTGGGCGCCGCGGGAATGAAGCTCAAAAAGCGGCTCACTCTCGAGATTCTCGAGTAGCATTGTCTTCCCAGTCCTCCTCGGCGGCGACACTCGCTCGCGTCTTGCGCCCGCACGGACGGCGCGGCGAAGTCGCCGCCGAAATCCTCACCGATTTCCCCCAGCGAATCTCCGCCTTGCGTGAAGTGTGGCTCCTCACTCCCTCCGGAGCGAAAAAACCGGTCGTGATTTTCGCATCCCGAATTCACAACGGTCAGGCCATCATTCACTTCGAGGGTTGCCAGTCCATTGACGAAGCGGAGCAGTTGCGCGGCTGCGAACTGCAAATTCCGCTGGCCGACCGCGTCGCGCTCCCCGCAGGCCAATATTTCGTCACGGATTTGATCGGCTGCGACGCGTACGAAACCGGCGCCTCTGCGCCCTTCGCGCGCGTTCGCGACGTTCTTCCAATCGGCCAAGGCCTCCCCGGCACGCCGCTGCTGGTTTTGGAAACGTTTGCAACGCCCACTCAGTCCGCGGGCGAAATGCTCGTTCCGTTTGCCGCCGAGATTTGCACCGCGATTGACCTCACCGCTCGCCGCATCACCCTCACGCTCCCCGAAGGTCTCCGCGATTTGAAATGAGGTTTTAGTGGGACAGGCACTTGTGCCTGTCCTCTTCAATCGTGCCGCCAGAAAAACTTGGACAGGCAGAAATGCCTGTCCTACGCCGGATTGCGCTAAACTTGCTTCCCGTGCGATTCGACATCATCACGATTTTCCCTGAATTTTTCCGCGGGCCGCTCGATTACGGCATCGTTCGACGCGCCCGCGAAACCGCTCTCATTGACGTCTGCCTCCACGATCTTCGCGACTTCACGCACGACCGCCATCGCACCGTGGACGATCGCCCCTTCGGTGGCGGCGCAGGCATGGTCCTCAAGCCCGAACCGATTTTCGAAGCAGTGGAATCGCTGGCAACCGTGGCGAACCAACCCGCCGCGGTCGTTCTTCTCTCGGCGTCAGGGAAATTATTCCGGCAGGAGACGGCGCGCCGCTTGGCACAGCAAGACCGCGTTGTCCTGATCTGCGGCCGTTACGAAGGCGTGGACGAGCGCGTGGCCGAACATCTCGCTACCGAAGAAATTTCCATCGGAGATTTCGTGCTCTCGGGCGGGGAACTCGCCGCTGCGCTGGTAGTGGACGCCGTCACGCGCCTTCTGCCCGGCGCGCTCGGCAACGAAGACTCCACAGTAAACGAATCTTTCAGCGTCCCGGCCGACGCCGTGGGCGCGGCCACCGCGCATGCGGTGCCGCGACCGGATTCAGCTCCGCAGTCCGCAGCAAAGGCCAGCGGTTTGCTCGATTGCCCGCATTACACACGCCCCGCGGAGTTTCGCGGCTGGGCCGTTCCCGAAGTTCTGATTGGCGGCAATCACGAAGAAATTCGTCGCTGGCGCAGAAAAATGGCCCTGGCGAAAACGCTTCGCAATCGCCCCGAGCTATTTTCTGCCGCCGGACTCACCGAAGAAGACAGAAGATTTGTGAAGGAAATACAGGCCGGCGCTCAGTAGTTCGTTCTATCGTCGCCGGGCGGTTTTCTTGCGCGCCTTAGCCCGCCGAGGTTTCGGACGCCGCCGCTTTTTCGCGGGTTTCTTTGCCGCCATCTCCCGGCGTCGCGCCGCCGCCCAACCCGGCTTATTCACCTGTTTTCCGCGCGCGATCCCCAGCGCGTTGGGCGGCACATTTTCCGTAATCGTCGAGCCCGCGGCCACGTAGGCGCCGTCGCCCACGCGAATCGGCGCGACCAGCGCCGTGTCGCTCCCAATAAAAACGCGCCGCCCGATGGTCGTGGGGTTCTTATCCACGCCGTCGTAGTTGCACGTGATCGTGCCCGCGCCGATGTTGGTTTCGCGCCCGATGCGCGCGTCGCCCAAATAGCTTAGGTGCATCGCCTTCACGCCGGCTTCGAGCCGGCTCTTCTTCACCTCGACGAAATTGCCCACGCGAGCGCCCGCATCGAGGCGCGCCCCGTCGCGCAAGTGCGCAAATGGTCCCACGCTCGCGCCGCGCGCCAGGTGGCTGGCGCTGACGATCGAATGCGGCTTCACCGTCACGCCATCTTCGAGAATCGCGTTCGCTAAGACGCTGCCCGTCCCCACCTTGCAGTTCGCGCCGATGCGCGTCTTCCCGAGCAGTTGCACGCACGGCTCGATCAGTGTGTCCGGCCCGGCCACAACGTCGGGATCGACCAGCACGGTCTCCGGCAATTCGATCGTCACGCCATCCGCCATCAGTGATTCGCGTTTGCGGCGCCGAAAAATCGCGTCCACCGCCGCCAGATCGGCGCGCGTGTTGCATCCCAGCACTTCGTCCGCATCGGTGGCCATCACGGCTTGGACGAGTTGACCGCGCTGCCGCAGCAGGGCGATCGCGTCGGTCAGATAAAGTTCCTTGTGCTTGTTCTCCGGCTTCAGTTGCGCGAGGCACGGCCAAAGTTGGTTCAGCGTAAAACAGTACGTGCTGGAGTTGATCTCGTGGATCGCGCGCTGCTCTTCGTTCGCGGCCGAATCCTCCACGATTGCGGCGACGCTCCCATCCTCCTTGCGCACGATTCGCCCGTAACCGGTCGGATCGGGAATTTCCGCGGAAAGAATCGTAGCCGCCGCGCCCGATTGCCGGTGCGCTCGCGCCAAAGCGGCCAGCGTCTCCGGACGCACCAGCGGAGAATCGCCCGGCACGACCAACAAAAATTTCGGATGGCCGATCGCTTTGCGCGCCAGCAGCACCGCGTGGCCGGTACCGCGCTGCGGCTCCTGTAGCACCGTGCGCACGCCCAGCGGCTCGACCGCCGCGCCGACCTCCGCGGCTTGATGTCCCAAAACGGTTACGATCAAGCGCGGCCGAAGCGGTTGGCTTGCGCGCACCACGTGCTCGACGAGGGTGCGCCCGCCCGCGCGATGCAGCACCTTCGCCAGCTGCGATTTGAGTCGAGTACCCTTGCCGGCGGCAAGAACGAGGACCACGAGATCGGAAGAGGCGGGCATAGGAGCCTATTCTGTGTCGAATCCAGGCCCATTTACAACCGAGCGGCCCTCCGCGTCGTCGAATACAGCACGTTAATGTTTCGCGACGTCCCCCGCCACACCGTGTTCCAGTACAGGATTGACTTCACCGTCGGAGCTAGGTACCTTCCCCGCGATACAAGCCGCAGCCCGCGAGGTTCCCTTGAAATTGTGTCCAGCCTGTGCGACGGAATCGCCCGACGAGGCCGCGTTTTGCATCCGGTGCGGCGCGGCTTTCGCGCCTGCCGCCGCAGCTCCTTCGCCCTCGCCTGCTGCACCTCGGCCCACCGGTACCTTGCGTCCCATCCCGACGGCCGCGGTCGGAGCTTCCGGCTGGCCGCTTCCGCCGGACACCGCAAGTCAATCTGTGCTCAGTGGGCCCGCCCCGCGGAAAAGCAACGCTCTGATCATTCTGGCCGCAGTCGGCGGCTTCATCTTCTTCGTGCTGATCATCGCGGCGATAGCGATCCCGAACTTGCTCCGGTCCAGGATGGCAGCAAATGAGGCCACGGCCATAGGCTCGCTCCGCACGGTGAATACAGCGTGCGTCACTTACTCGACCGAGTATGGCGGTTTCCCGCCGTCCCTCAACGCGCTTGGCGGCGAAGGCGCCGGGGCCGAGCCATCGGCCACCTCAGCCCAATTGATTGACAACTTCTTACAAACGGGGCGGAAGAGCGGTTATCTGTTTTTCTATTCTGCAGGCGATCCAGACGACAAGGGTGTCATCTCCACCTACACCGTCAATGCGGATCCCATCTTCTCGGGCAACACCGGCCAGCGTCACTTTTTCACGGATCAGTCTGGAGTGATCCGTGTCGACGCATTTCGCCCCGCGAATCAGGATAGTCCCCCGATTGACTAAGTCGATTCTGAAAAAAGTTCGAGGATTGCGGAATCTAATCCGCAGGCTGCGAGACTTGGCTTGAAAGCTCTTGGCCTTCGGCAGGAACTGCTTCAGGAGAGTCGGACGCGTGCGCATCCCCGATCGTTTCGGTCCAAAGTGATGGATCCGCGAGAAGTCGGCTGACGATCTGCGTGTGCAAAGCGTGCCCCGCCTTGTGCGCTTCCACGCGGCCCAGCAGCGGACGCCCCAGCAGTGCCAAATCCCCGATGAGGTCGAGCGCCTTGTGCCGCCCGAATTCGTCCGGGAAGCGCAGGGGCCCATTCAGAATTCCGTCATCGCTGAGCACAATCGCGTTGTCGAGCGAGCCGCCGCGAATCAATCCCATCGCGCGCATCCCCGCAAACTCCCGCGTAAATCCAAACGTTCGCGCGGGCGCCAGCATCTTGCTGAACGATTCTTGCGTCACCGCGAGCTCGATCTCCTGCCGTCCGACGGCGGGATGCCGGTACTCCACCATGCAATGCACGCGAAATTCATCGGCGGGGTAAATGGCGATGCGCCGGTTTTCTTCCGCGACTTCGATCGGCTTCAGCACTTTCAGGTAGCGGCGCCGTTTGCGCAGGCGGCGGATTCCGGCCTGCTCGAGCATCTCGATGAACGGCAGCGAAGAGCCGTCCAAGATCGGCAATTCCAGCGCATCGATTTCCACGTAGACGTTGTCCACATCACAGGAGTAGAGCGCCGCAAGGACGTGCTCGGTAGTCGAGAGCAGCACGCCCCGTTTCATCAGGCTCGTCGCGTAACTCACCCGCGCGACGTTGCGCGCGTGCGCTTCGATTTCAAAGCCGTCCAGGTCCACGCGGCGGAAGACGATCCCCGTATCCGCCGGAGCGGGGACAAATCGCATGTGCGATTCCACCGCGGTATGCAGGCCGATTCCCTGCGTTTCCACCGGCCGCACAATTGTGGTTTGCCATTGCATATCGTTTTGCCGTTCGTTATTAGTGCAACCGGAGGTCCGTTGCTCCATATTATTAGAACCTTAGAATCAGTCACTTACAAGAGCGGCCTTCGAGTGGTGTGGCTTTTGTACAACAAACCTCAGCCTCCCTTGTGTTGAATTTAAACGAGTTACCTGTCTCGCGCCTTTCGCCAGTTGAGTCCGCACGCCTCGGCGCGTACAATGGCTCCGGACACCTGAAACCAGATGGCTTCGCCCTTCAACATTATTTCCAACTCGCCTCCCGGCGCGGAAGTTCCGGTCTTGTCCGCGGAAGCCCGGCCCCGTCCGCACTGGCTTAAAGCGCGATTCCCCGGCGGTGAAAATTATCAAGAATTGAAGCACCTCATGCGCACCCTCGACCTGCACACCGTCTGCGAGAGCGCGCGCTGCCCGAATATCGGCGAGTGCTGGGATCACCGCACCGCCACCTTCATGATTTTGGGAAATATCTGCACGCGCGCTTGCGGATTTTGCGCGGTGCCTTCCGGCAAGCCCGTCGGACCGCCGGACGAAAATGAGCCTGAGCGCGTCGCCGCCGCCGTCGAACGCATGGGCTTGCGCTACGTCGTCGTCACCTCGGTGAATCGCGACGATCAACCGGACGGCGGCGCCGGCATTTTCGCGCGCACCATCGCGGCGATCCGCGAGCGCGTCCCCGCCTGCAAAGTCGAAGTGCTCATCCCTGATTTCCGCGGGGAGTGGTCCGCGCTTGAAACCGTCATGGCGGCCCGGCCGGACGTCCTGAATCACAATGTGGAAACCGTTCCGCGGCTCTACCGGCAAGTCCGGCGCGGCGCTGAATTCGAGCGTTCGCTCGAACTGCTGCGTCGCGCCAAGAAGATTTCCCGTAATCTCCCCACCAAGACCGGCATGATGCTCGGCCTTGGCGAATCGCGCGCCGAAGTGCTGCACGCCATGGAGCGGATTGCGGCGCAGCATGCGGACATCCTCACCCTCGGACAATATCTCCAGCCCACGCGCGAACATTTGCCTGTGGTGCGCTTCGTCCATCCCGATGAATTCGCCGAGTACAAGAGACTCGGCGAGCAAATGGGTTTCCGCCATGTCGAGTCCGGGCCGTTAGTTCGCTCCTCGTATCACGCGTTCGAGCAGGAAGCCGCCGCGCGCTAGTACAATCCCAGTCATGAACCGCCCGAGCCCATCGCGCACGAGTTTTTTCCTCGCGTTGCTGGCCGCGATGCTTTTCGCCTCGCCGCGTCTCGCCGCGCAACAGCCGGTCCGGATTTTGGTTTCCGCGGCGGCGAGTTTGCAGGACGCGCTGAATGAAATCGTTCCCCTGTACGAGAAATCGCATCCCCATGTGCGCGTTTCTCTGAATCTCGCCGGCTCGGGAACTCTGGAAACTCAAATCGAGCAAGGCGCCCCCACGGATGTCTTCATTTCCGCTGCGCCGCAAAACATGGACCCGCTCGAGGCGAAGGGATTGCTCCTGCCGGGCTCGCGAATAGATCTATTGGAGAATAAGATCGTGCTGGTGGTGCCGAAGGGAACGACGAATATCGCGAGCTTTCGAGATTTGGCGCGAGCCGACGTGCGCCTCGTCGCTATGGGAGATCCCGGGAGCGTCCCGGCGGGGATGTACGCGCGCAAAATCCTCGAAGCGCTCGGCATTTACGATTCGGTTCGGCGCAAGGCCGTCCTCGGCGCGGACGTGCGGCAAGTGCTGGGTTACGTCGAAAGCGGCAACGCGGACGCCGGCATCGTATACGCCACGGACGCGGCCATTTCCGATCGGGTGCGAATCGCCGCCGAAGCGCCCGCGGACTCCGCGCCGCTCATCGTTTATCCTGCGGCCGTGATTCGTGCGTCCGCGCATCCGGATTCCGCCCAGGATTTCTTGCGTTTCTTGCAAAGCGACGCCGCGCGTGACGTATTCCGCCGGCTGGGATTTGGCATCCCGGCGCCGTAGTCCGGCACGCCAAACATTATGGCTTTCGATCCCTCTCCAATCTGGATTTCGCTGAAAACTTCGCTGACGGCCACGGCGCTGGCTTTGGTCTTCGGAGTCGCCGCAGCACAGTGGCGCGAAGGCCGCAAACGCGCAGCCTGGCTGGCGCTTGATGGTGTTTGCCTCCTCCCGATGGTGCTGCCCCCCACCGTCGTCGGATTTTTTCTGCTATTGCTCTTCGGCCGCAACGGCCCACTGGGAAGACTCCTGATGCATTTCGGCGCGCTGGTGGTTTTTTCCTGGCCCGCCACAGTGATTGCCGCCACGGTCGTCTCATTTCCGCTGGTTTACTTCACCGCGCGGGGCGCATTGGCGCAGGTGGATTCCACTTTGCTGGACGCCGCGCGAACCCTGGGCGCTTCGGAATGGCGCGTTTTCCGGCGCATCGCGCTGCCTCTTGCCGCGCCCGGCATTCTTGCCGGCGCTACCCTGGCCTTCGCCCGCGCGCTCGGTGAATTCGGAGCCACGCTTATGCTCGCCGGGAATATCCCCGGCCGCACGCAAACGCTTCCCGTGGCGATTTACTTCGACATCGAGTCAGGGAATCTACAGGACGCATTCAGCGCCGTCCTGATCGTCCTGGCGATTACCGGCGTAGTGCTTGCCGGACTCGCGCTCTGGGCGCGCAGCCAACGGCACGCGTCACAAAGGGGATGATGTGGAACTAGCCGTCCAGTTCGAGAAGCGCTTTCGCAGCGGATTCCGACTCGAAGTCGCCTTCACGGCGGCCGGCGCCCCGCTGGGCATCCTGGGCCCGTCAGGCTCGGGCAAGAGCCTCACGCTGCGGACGATTGCCGGCCTGGAGCGCCCGGACAGCGGCCGCATCGTCCTCGACGGCCGCGTGCTCTTCGATTCCGCGCGTCGCATTGATCTGCCCTCGCGCGAACGCCGCGTCGGACTTCTCTTCCAGCATTCGGCGCTCTTCCCTCACCTGACGGTTGGCGAAAACATCTCGTTTGGTTTGGGCGATTCCGCTGGGCGAGCCGGGGATTCGCGCGCGGCTTCTGGCGAGGAACAAGAACGCCACATCGCCGCACAAATCAAGACCTATCGCCTGGGTGGCTTGGCCAACCGCCGCCCCGCATCGCTCTCCGGCGGCGAGCAACAGCGCGCCGCGCTCGCGCGCACGCTCGCGCCGCGGCCGCTGGCGCTCTTGCTCGACGAACCGTTTTCCGCGCTCGATACGCACCTGCGCGCAGAACTCGAGCGCGAGCTTCGCGAGTCCCTTGCTGGCTATCACGGCGTCACGCTGCTGGTGAGTCACAGCATGGAAGAGGCCTACCGTTTTTGCGGTGACTTGGTTGTGCTCGAGCGAGGCCGCGTGGCCGCCGCCGGGCCCAAAGAGAAAATCTTCCGCCACCCGCCCACTCTCGAAGTCGCCCGCCTCACTGGCTGTAAGAATTTTTCGCGCGTGCGCCCCCTCGGCGAAGGAATTGTAGAAGCACTCGATTGGAATTGCCGCGTGCGCGCGGATCAAAATTTGAACGAACTCCCCGCACACGTTGCGATTCGCGCACATCACGTGCATGTCTACGCCGCCGCGAACGCCGGCGCGCAAAGCGAAAATTCGTTCCCCTGCTGGCTGGCTTCCTCCAGCGAATCCCCATTTCGCATCACGCTTTTTCTTTGCTTGAACGCACCGCCTGCTTCCCCCGCAGACTTTCATCTGCAAGCGGAAGTGTTCAAGGACCACTGGGAATCCTTCAAGACGCAGCCCCAGCCTTGGCGCGTGCAACTCTCGCCCGATCGCCTATTTCTCCTGCCGGATTGATTAGTTGCAGGTTTGGGTGGGACAGGCACTCCTGCCTGTCCTCCTTTCCCCGCTTTCGATGTTCGTTGAGAAGGTCTTATTGGATTAAGAGATGGAATTAGCTCGCTTAGGGACTCCCCACGCTCGCGCCGGAAACCGAAAGCAGCACCGTCGAGGCCTGGCAGCCCGCCGGTCCATTCGTGCAAAGATCGCGCATGAAAATTCCCGGCGACGACGAAACCGTGTTCGTCGCGAGATTCGTCGCCGAAGATTCAAACACCACATACCGCCCATTCGCGCTGAGATACGGCGAATCGCTCGGTCCGTTGGCGAACGAGCCGTCCGCGGCAATGGAAACGAGCGAGGTAGCCGGCACGCAGCCCGTCGGCGCGCCCGCGCACGTATCGCGGACAAAAATCTCTCCCTGGCCGCTCGATCCACCCGCGATCAAATTGTCTGCCGTCGAAGCAAACGAAACGTAGCGCCCGTCCGCGCTGATGGATGGCGCGCTGCTTGGCCCGTCCGCCGCCGAGCCATCTGCAGCAACGCTTATCAGCGTCGTCGCCGGCGTGCAACCCGCCGCCGCTCCGGCGCAGGTATCGCGCACGTAGACGTTCGTCGGTCCGGTACTCGCATCGCTCGAAGGATCGGGCTCCGAAGCCACAAACGCCAAGTACCGGTGGTCCGCGCTGATCGCGGGTGAAAGTGGCCCCGTGGACGCTGTGGCCGAGAGAAGGCCGGTCGAGGAAACGCCGTTCTTGCGCGCGTTGCCCTGCTGTTGCGCAGCAGTGATCGCAAAAGACACCGAGTTCGAGCTGCCGCCTCCCGGTCCGGGATTCGTTACTACGACCGGGTAATTTCCCGCCGTGCTCTGGTCGCCCGCGCTCAACGGGATCGTCAGCACGCTCGGGCTCACATAGTTAGCCGCGTGCGCCACGTTGTTGTATGTGACCGACGAGCCCGGCACGAAACAACCGCCGTTGATCGTAAGCGTCTGGGTTGCGGAACCGGCAACCGCAGAATTCGGAGAAAGGGTGGCGATCGCCGGGACCGGATAAGTGACCAGAGGCGTGATCGTGAAATTCAATGTATTGGAGGTGCCACCCCCGGTGTTCCCCGCGCCCCCCACCGGATTGGTAACTGAGACACGTGCGCTCCCCGCCGGCAGATCCTGCGCGCACGTCACTGCGGCGTCCACCTCGGTCGCACTCACGAAAGTCGTCGTGAGCGGCGTCGAGATCGGATAGGCCCAGTTCACCACCGCGCCCTGAACGAATTGGGTCCCTGTCACTTTCAACGTGAAAGCCGAGCCCGCGGAGTTCGATGCAGGAGCCAGCGGTGAGGTAATTGTAGGAATAGGATTCCCGTTTCCCGACACCAGAAACGGCAATACGTTCGATTCATCTTGAATCAGAATTCCTTGCTGCGGGTTCGATTGCGCCGAGCCTGGCGTATTCACCGTGATGTCGGCCGTAGTGGCTTGCGCGATTAAGGACGCCGGCACAACTGCGGTCAACTGATTGGCACTCACGAAGGTCGTCGTCAGGTTGCTGAAGTTCCATTGCACGACCGAGTTCGACACAAACGTGCCCCCGTCCACCGTGAGGATGAAAGGTGGGCCGCCCGCGTTGATGCTGCCGGGGCTAAGAATGGCAATGGTGGCGGCAGGGGTTGGCGTGCCGATCGTGGTGTTGAATTCGCTGCAGCCCGCGGCGCCGAACGCGATTGCGGCGATGGCTAGCAATCCGCAGCGCCCCATCACTTCCAGGATCCCTCTAGGCCGCCGGGCCCCGCGCGCGACTTCACCCCCGGCATTCCGCAATTTCGGGCCGGACGAAGCAAACCCTTCCCCCACTTTGACTCTTCCAGGCATACCGTCGACGTTAGAGCCTTTCGGCCATCCCCTGCGTGAATTTTCCGGCTGGGACAACCTTCACTGATACCATTCCGGTCAAACCGAAGTCAACCGCTCTCGCAACTCACTCTGCTTCGGAAGTCCTTGAGATGCCGCGCTTTGACGGCTCGTTGCTTGCCGGAATCAATCCCACGGGGCCGATCAATGCCCCCCGCGCGCCGCAATCGTCCCCAAGAACTCCTCAGCCAATTTCGAGGTCCGTTTCGCGCATGCCCCGCTCCCCGAGGTCGTCTGCTCGGCCATGTGGAAATAAGTTGCGGCGGCCCCGTTTCGCGAGAGTTCCAGGTCCAGATTTCCCATCAGCAGCAGGAATACCGGGTTCTGCGGATACTCCCGAACGAGCGGCTCAAGCGCCTCTAGCGCTTGTGAGTACTGTAGATCGTAGGTGCGAAGATTCTTCGCCAGGTAGAATCGCGCTTCTTCCGAAGTCAGCTCGCCTTGCGCCATGGCCGTCCGCAACTGCTGAATGCCGACGTGTTTGTCTCCCCCGGGAATCCCCATGAAGAATCTCAGCACTCGGGCGATTGCCGAAAGCGTATCCACATAATAGTTGTAGAGCCCCAGTCCCGCGTCGGCATCGGCCATTTGCGGATCAAGTTGCAGGCAGCGCAGTAAGTGCTCGCGGCCCGCCACAGCGGCCCGCGCCGTCGCCCGGTGCTGTTGGCGTAATCCAAACAGGCGTGCCTGCAGCCCGTAGCCCATCCCCGCATAGAGCTCCATCTCCGCCGTATCGTTTTTTGCGATGGCCGATTCCGCGAGCTGCGTCGCTTTCACCGCCAGCGCCAAGTACGCATCGCCCGCTGCGGCCTTCGGCTCTTTCCACGCATCCACGAAGCCCCAGCGGATCTCGCACGCTTCGCAGTACAGGGACCACCACTGTGCTTCGGCTTCGAGCAGATACCCCAGCGGCGAATCCGGCTGTTCCTCTTCGATTTTCTGGAAGAGCGGCAGCGCCCGATCCGGTTGCCCCGAGTAGAGTAAGTGCAGCCCCTCCGTGGCTTCCGCCGGAAGATTCAGATGCGAAGCCCGCGCTTCCGGCGCGCACGCCAGCATCGCCCCGAACACGAACAGCCCAAACACGCGCCCGCCACGCCAGCCCCCGCTAGCGGTCCCACGGCGTGCCGAAAAAGTGGATTCGGAGCAGGTTGGAGTAGCACAGCCACTCTTGGCTGTGCGCCCTTCCCTCGCCCTCGCGATTCCAGTTTTGCGTTGTAGCAACATTGGCGTGCTCAGTTGGAAGCTTTGAATTGTAAACCGCAGGCCTGCCTTCGCGCGAATCTCGCGGGCGCCCATTTCCCGTGCTATTCTTCGCGATGGACGCGACTCGTGCCGCCAATTCCAAAATGTCTCTTCCGATAAACGCCGCGCCTGCCGCCCACATCGCCGAACCGCAACTGGTCCGCATCCCCGAAGTCTGGTTCGAGATGGGTTGCCGCACGGGCCGCGACGACGAGATGCCCGTTCATCGCGTCTGGGTGGATGCATTCGATCTGGCCGCGCAACAAGTCACCAACGCGGACTACGCCGCGTTCCTCCGCGCCACCGGTCATCCTGCGCCCCGTCACTGGGACGATCCCGCCTTCCACGACCCGCAACAGCCGATCGTGGCCGTCTCCTGGCACGACGCCACTGCCTATTGCCAATGGCTCTCGCGCGCCACTGGATGCGGCTACCGTCTTCCCACCGAAGCCGAGTGGGAACGCGCGGCGCGTGGCGGAGTCGAAGGCGCGCTCTACACTTGGGGTGATTCCGCTCCCGAATCGCAACCTGCTTATGCTTCGCGATGGAAAGACGGCCCGGAGCGCGTCGCGCAATTTCCGCCGAATGCTTTTGGCCTGTTCGACATCGGCGACAATGTCCACGAATGGTGCGCCGATTGGTACGACCCCGCCTACTACGCGCAATCTCCCGAACGCAATCCGCATGGTCCGCCCGCGGGCTCGCGCCGCGCTTCGCGCGGGGGATCCTGGCGGCATCACATCAAGATTTCGCGCGTCGCCGCGCGCTCCAGCATTCCGCCGGAATTTGCGTACGCCGATTACGGCTTCCGCATCGCGCGCGCCTGAATCGTTCCACCTGAGCGAGCGTGTCTGCTTGGTCAACCCTCCTTCCGCCGCTGCCGCATCGCTTCGTGATATCTTCGACGGGGTTGTGCCGCAGTGCGCGGGGAATTTGGGGAAAGCAATTGTTTTGGGGGATGCAATGAAACGCTTTTTGCCGTTCGTTTTGGTTGTCGCGATGGCCGCCGTGCCCGCGGCGGCTCAGAAAAATAGAAATAGGAAGAATCCCCAGCCGGATAATTCCGCCGATTCGACCATGCCCCCGACGAACGACAACCAGAAGATCGATACGGTCATCTCACAGATGCTCGCCGCCTGGCAGGTGGGCGCGGTGGACGAGATGCACAAATATTATGCGGACAATGTCTGCGTCGTCAGCGGCGCGTGGGAGCAGCCGCTTTTCGGGTGGGACGCCTACGCCAAGGCCTATACCGCGCAGCGATCGCGCATCCAGGGCGGACAGCTCGATCGCACCAACACGCTGATCAAGGTGATCGATAGCAATTCCGCTTGGGCCACATATCAGTGGCAGTATGTCGTGTCAGTGGATGGTCAGCCTCAGGACATCCGGGGCCACACGTCACTCGTCTTCACGAAGCAGGCGGACAACTGGGTGATCGCTCTCAACCACACTTCGATGGTTTCGGATACACCCATCAGCACCGCTGCGCCGCCCTCGGTCACCCCGGTGCCCATGGGCCAGAATCCGGCTCCGCCGCAGTAGACCGGACGCGCGACTAGAAGCTCTTGAATCCTTGATACAGCCACACACCCGCCACAGCCAGCAGCAGGGTTCCTGAAAGCACGGCCAAGGTCACAATCGACCGCGTGAGCCGCTCGCTGCGCAAGACGATTTGCCGCTGCTCCAACGCCATATGTTGTTCCGCGTCGTCGAGAAACAGCTGATCGTCTTCCCTGGAGGAGAGTGTGGCGCGGTAGATCACGAGCACTGCGAGGGTGGCCGTGATCGCTCCCCAGGCTAACAGCACATAGAACAGCATTCCCGAGTGGAGGTCTTCCATAGTTACCCCCTGACCGAAACGCCGGTGGGCGAAACCCCTGCGGCGGGGAACCGTGCGGTTTCGCCTTGGCCTTACACCCAGCGACCGGAGTATAGCACCGGCCGCAAGGGCCGGAGTCCATCCCCTCGGAAATCGCCAAGAGCGCCACTCCCCGCAGGCCCCCTCGGATCCGTTCCCTCACGCACGCTCGCACGCGCAACGGAGAGCGTCTTCCGGTGCTACACTGCAGCGTGCCCCGAGGTGCAGGGTGACGAGGAGAATTCCCATGGTGGACAAGCCGTCCGATCAGCCCGTGCTGGATCACATTCAGAAGCTCGCCGCCGAAGAACATCGCCTTTTTTCGCACGGTTCGCTCTCCGATGCGGATCAGGACCGCCTCGCCAAGATCAAAATCGAATTGGATCAATGCTGGGACTTCCTACGCCAGCGTGAAGCCCTCCGCGCGGCCGGAAAAGATCCGGCGAAGGCGCACCTCCGCCCTCCAAAAACTGTCGAGAACTACGAACAATAAGCCGGCTCCCGCATCGCCATGGCTTTATGACGCCTTCACCCTCCACTCGGCGAGATTTCTTGAAGTCCACCACCGTCGCGGGGGCGGTCGCCGCGCTTGCTCCCCATTTATTGCAGGGCGGCGAAGGCGCGCCCGTTGCTTCCGTCCCGACCCCATCCTGGGTGAGCAAGCCGATGCGCTGGGCGCAGCTCACCCTGGTCGAGAATGATCCCGGCAATTTCGATCTGGCCTTCTGGCTGGACTATTTTCAGCGCACGCGCTCGGACGCCGTCTGCATCAGCGGCGGTGGTTGCGTCGCGTACTACCCGACGCAAATTCCCCTTCACCATCGCAGCGCTTGGCTGGGCGACCGCGACGTCCTCGGCGATATCCTTTCCGGTTGCCGCAAACTCAATATGGCGGTCGTCGTCCGCACCGATCCGCACGCCACCTACGATGACGTTCAGGCCGCGCATCCCGATTGGATCGCCGTGGACGCGCAGGGGAATCCGCGCCGTCACTGGGCCTCGCCGGAGATGTGGGTCACCTGCGGCCTCGGCCCTTACAATTTCGAGTTCATGACGGCCGTGCACGATGAAATTATGTCGCGTTATGCCGCGGATGGAATTTTCATCAATCGCTGGGACGGCTCTGGCCAATGTTATTGCGAGCACTGCCGAAAGAACTTCCACGACGCCAGCGGCTTCGATCTGCCGCGTACCACCGATCCCCAGGATCCCGCGCGCCGCGCCTACATTCTCTGGCGGCAACAGCGCCTCTTCGATCTCTGGCGCTTGTGGGACGACTCCGTCCGAAAAATAAATTCCAATTCGTGCGTCATTCCCAATACCGGCGGTGGCGCCCTCAGCTCGCTGGACATGGTACGCATCAGCGAACTCACGCCGATGCTTGTCGCCGATCGCCAAGCGCGTCGCGGCCTCACGCCGCCATGGGCCAACGGCAAGAATGCCAAGGAGTTTCGTTCCACGATGGGTGACAAGCCCATCGCCGGACTCTTCAGCGTCGGCCTCGAAGAACCGGAACGCTGGAAAGACAGCGTGCAAAACGGCCCCGAAATCCGCATCTGGGTACTCGACGGAATCGCCAACGGTTTGCGTCCCTGGTTCAGCAAATTCAGCGGCGTCCTTTACGATCGCCGCTGGCTGCCGGTCGTGGAAGATATTTTCCGTTGGCACCAGGGCGCCGAGCGCTACATGCGCCACGAAGCCCCGCTCGCGCGCGTGGCGCTCGTCTACTCGCAGCAAACCGCGACGTTCTATGGCGGCGATCGCGCCGCCGCAAAGGTCGAAGATTACACGCTCGGCTGTTATCAGGCTCTCGTCGAAGCGCGCATTCCATTCGAGATGGTTCACGACCGCATGCTTGACGCCGCGAACGCCGGTAAATTCAAGACGCTCATCCTCCCGAATATCGCCGCGCTCAGCGACGCCCAGTGCGACCAGCTTCGCGCCTTCGTGAAAAATGGCGGAAGCATCGTCGCCACGTACGAAACCAGTCTTTACGATGAGTGGGGAGCTCGCCGAAAGGATTTCGGTCTCGCCGATCTCTTCGGCGTCGCGTGGAGTGGCCGCGGCGAAGGCCCGATGCAGAATTCCTACCTCCGCCTCGAGCACGAAGCCGCCGCCGGCAATCCTTTATTCGCGGGCCTCGAGGATGCCCCGCGCATTATCAACGGCGTCTGGCGCGTCGAGGTCGAGCCGCGCGCCGAATTCGCGCCCGCGCCGCTTACGCTCATTCCCAGTTATCCCGATTTGCCGATGGAAAAGGTCTACCCGCGCCAGCCCCAGACCAACATCGCGGGCGTCTACCTTCGCGAAGCCGCTCCCGGCGGCCGCGTCGCCTATTTCCCGTGGGACATTGACCGCACGTTTTGGGAAGTGCTCTCTGTGGATCACTTCAAACTCTTGCGAAATACGGTCCAATGGGCCACGAACGAACCGCCCATGGTGCAAGTGACCGGCCCCGGCGTTCTCGACGTCGCCGCCTGGAAAAATCAGGACTCCATCGTCGTGCACCTCGTGAACCTCACGAATCCGATGACGATGAAAGGGCCCTTTCGCGAATTCTTCCCCGTCGGCGCGCAAACCGTGCACGTCCGGTTGCCCGCCGGCGCCCGCGCGAAGAAAGTTCATCTCCTGGTCGCGGAAAAAACGCCAATGGTCCAAGACGGCGGCTCCGAAATCACGGTCACGGTGCCGTCAATCCTCGATCACGAAGTCGTCGCCATCGACCTGTGAACTCGCTGCCTGCGACTGTGATATAAGGGCGCTCGATCCTCAGTCCGAACGAAAAGGGGGTTCGCGCAAATGGTCCTCGGCATGTCGCTCGCAGCATTCACACTTGCGCACGTCATCATCAGCCTGATCGCCATTCTCTCCGGCCTCGTCGTGGCCTACGGCCTGCTCCACGGAAGACGCTTCGATGAAGTCACGGCGATTTTTCTCCTGATGACGGTCGCCACCAGCGTGACCGGCTTCTTCTTTCCCTTCCACGGCGTCACGCCGGGAATAAAAATTGGCGTCATCTCTATGGTTCTGCTGGCCATCGCGATCCTCGCGCGCTACGCACTTCACATGGCTGGCCCGTGGCGGCGCATCTACGTCATCACCGCTATGCTGGCCCTTTACCTCAACGTCTTCGTCCTCGTCGTGCAGAGCTTCGAGAAAGTCCCGGCTCTGCACGCGCTCGCTCCCACGCAAAAAGAGCCGCCGTTCGCAATCGCACAATTAGTAGTTCTCGTGCTATTCATCGTGCTCACTGTTTTCGCCGCAAGAAGGTTTCGCACCGCTTAGCCGTTCGGCTCCGGAGGCCCTCATGTCCATCCGACCCATCAAGCGCGTCATCAAATCCCAGCCCACCATCGAAGGCGCCGGAGTCCATCTACGCCGCGCTTTCGGCTTCCACAATACCTCCGACTTCGATCCCTTCCTCCTGCTCGACGATTTTCGCAACGACATCCCCGCCGATTATCTCGCCGGTTTCCCCTGGCATCCGCATCGCGGCATCGAGACCATCACCTACGTCCTCGCCGGCACCGTCGAACACGGCGATAGCATCGGCAACCGCGGCGCCATCGCCGCCGGTGACATTCAGTGGATGACGGCCGGCAGCGGCATCATCCACCAGGAAATGCCCAAGGGCGATCCCGAAGGACGCATGCACGGTTTCCAGTTGTGGGCCAATCTCCCCGCCGCGCTGAAAATGACCGCCCCGCGCTACCAGGAGGTGAAAGCCCCCGAAATTCCCGAAGTCACCGACGACGACGGCACGCAAACGCGCGTCATCTGCGGCAACTTCTGGGGCAAACGCGGCCCCATCGAAGGCATCGCCGCCGATCCCATTTACATTGACGTCTCGATTCCCCCGGGCGTGCGCAAATCTCTCCCGGTCGAAACCATGCGCCACGCCTTCGCCTACGTCTTCGCCGGCGACGGCAAATTCTGCAATGCCTCCGAACCGCTCGCTGTCCCCACCGAATCCGTCGGCTGGCTGGACACCGCTCCCCCAAAAGACGCCGCTGACCGCTCCCTGGTCCTGTTCGATCGCGGCGACGAAGTAGTAGTCCAAGCCGGCGAAAACGGCATCCGCTTCCTGCTCGTCTCCGGCAAACCGCTCCAGGAGCCCGTAGCCTGGTACGGCCCCATCGTCATGAACACCCAAGAACAATTGCAGCAAGCCTTCACCGACCTGCAAAAAGGCACGTTCCTCAAGACTCAAAAGAAGTGACAGGCGCTGCTTATTAGCGCCCGCCACCCTGAGCGAAGCGAAGAATCTCGTAATTTCCCCTCCGCCCGCGTGGAGTGCGGCGGCTAGACGCCGCTTTGCCTTCTCTTACACCCGTCATTCTGAGCGCAGCGAAGAATCTCTCCGCCTACCTCCTTTCGAATCTCAAATCTGCATTCCCCGGGTGCCGCACCCTTCGCTTTCAAGAGTGCGTCACCCAGGCGAAGAATCCGATACTCTGCTACACTCTTAAAGTTTGGGCGGGGATTCAATTCCGCCAGGAGAAGGAATGGCACAGAAATGCGAAATCTGCGGGAAGATCCCGCAATATGGCAACGTGATCAGTCACGCCAATAACACCCGGCGCCGCCGCTGGAATCCGAACCTGAAGCGCGTCAAAGCGGTGGTCGCGGGAGTCTCCAAGCGCATCCGCGTTTGCACCTCCTGCATCCGTTCCGGCCGCGTTCGCAAAGCCTCGCATACCCTGCCTGTTCGGAAGGCAGGCGGCAGCCAGGCAGCGTAATCGCGGCATAATACAGTTCGCCCCAGCTCGGTCCGAACGAAGGGAGACGCAGTGGCGAAACGCGCGTTGGCGGGAGTGTTAGCGGCCGCGATGCTCGCGGCGGGGTGCCACAAGGACACCACTCCATCGCCCGGGGTGTGGGCCGTCGTGAACGGCACTGAGATTCCGCGCGCCGAAGTCGAGAAATACTATCGTCTGCGCGTCAATCCGCAGGGGCCGGCGCCTTCGCAGGAAGAGTCGCTCTCGCTGATGCTGAATATTCTGGACGCGCTCATCAACAATCAAATTCTCTTGCAGCGCGCGCAGAAATTGGGATTGCAGGCGAGTGACGGCGAAGTCGAAGACAAGTTCACCGAATCCAAGAGCCCGTACACCGAAGACGAGTTTCAGCGCCAGCTCCAGGAGCAGCACCTCACCGTGGATGATTTGAAGAACGATATCCGCGAGGAGCTTTCCATCCAGAAGCTCATCAATCGCGAGGTGGTGTCGAAGATCACCATCACCGATCAGGACGTCGCCGATTTCTACAATCAGAATCGCCAGCAGTTCAATGTGCCGGAAACGCGTTACGAGCTGGCGCAAATCGTGGTCACGCCGCGCAAGGATCCGGACGTCCGCAATCGCCGCAACGACGACGCCACTACCGACCCCGAAGCGCGCCGCAAAATCACCGCGCTCTACCAGAAGCTCCAGGCCGGCGCGGACTTCGCCGAGCTCGCGATGGATTATTCCGAAGATCCGCAGACCACCACGTCTGGCGGCGACATGGGTTTTTTCCCCGAGTCCGCCATCGCTAGCGACCCCGATCTCAAAAAGGCGGTCATGGCGTTGCAGCCGGGGCAGTTCAGCGGAGTGATTCAGTTCAAGGACGCCTATCGGATCATCAAGCTCGTCGCCCGGCAATCCCCGGGCCAGCGCGAATTGAGCGATCCACAGGTGCAGCAGAGCATCCGCGACACGTTGCGCACGCGCAAGGAACAGCTATTGCGCGCGGCCTATCTCGCCCAAGCGCGCGATGAAGCCAAGGTTGTGAACTATCTTGCGCAGCAGGTGATGGAATCGAACGGCCGTCTGCCGGAAATCACTCCGCCGCCGGCCACCGTGGGCAGTGGAAATCCAACGCCCGCGCCGCCGCCCACAACTCCGTAGCAAATTTCCAAAACCGCGCAGCCGCTCGCGCGCTCAAAAGTTCACGCAATCACGGCGAGCAATTCTCCGGCGTTCACAGTCTGCTCTTCGCGTACCAATAATTTTTCGAGCGTTCCGCTCCTCGGCGCGACGATCTCGTTCTGCATCTTCATCGCTTCCACCACGAGCAAGCCTTGTCCCGCTTGCACCGTTTCCCCCGCGGCGACGAGGACTCTCACGATCTTCCCCGGCATCGGCGCCGTCACCTGTTGACGCCCTTCCGCCTCCATCGCCCCGGCTCGACCGCGCCGCCACTCCCGCGGATCCCTCACCCGGACGTGATACTGCCGGCTTCGGGTATGCACGACGATCCCGCTCGCCACCGGCTCGATCCGTACCTCGGTCGCCCGCCCACCGACTATGACGGAGAATACTCCCGGCGCGATCTCCGCCATGTCCGCTGCGACCTCTCGCCCGTCCACCCGCACGTGCATCGCGCCGCCCGGCGCGCCACCGGTGCCCGCCAGCTCCACGCTCCGAATCTGTCCCTCGATCTCCAGTTCATATCTCATCGGGAAGGCTCCCGGTCCACCTGCTCGCGCCGCGCCTCCATCTTCCACCGCGAGGCGGACTCCGCCTGCGCCGGCGCTTTGCCGGCGACGTCGCGTGTGCGCAGTTGCCAGGCGATTGCGGCAACGATTGCCGCGTCCTCGAGATCGCGATCGTGCGCCGCTTCGCTAGCCGGCGGCGCCAGCAGGCTCCCCAACCGCTCATCGAGCCAGCGTGTGTGGATTTCGCCCCGCTGGAATTCGGCGTCGGCGAGAATCCGCCGGAAGAGCTGCGTATTCGTGCGAATGCCCGTGACGAAATATTCGTCCAGCGCCCGCCGCATCCGCGCGATCGCCTCTCCCCGATCCGCGCCCCAGGCGATAAGTTTCCCCAGCAGCGGATCGTACTCCGACGAAACTTGCCATCCGGGGTAGACGCCGTCGTCCAACCGAATCCCCGGGCCTGCCGGCAACGTGCGCGTCAGAATTTTCCCCGGCGAGGGGAAGAAATGATTCTCCGGATCTTCCGCGTAAATGCGGCATTCGATCGCATGGCCTCGCAACACCACTTCCGATTGTGCGAGCGGCAGCGGTTCACCCGCGGCGACGCGCAACTGCAATTTGACGAGATCCAGGCCGGTGACTAACTCCGCGACGGGATGCTCCACCTGCAATCGCGCATTCACCTCGAGGAAATAAAATCTCCCCGATTCGTCTAGCAAGAATTCCACGGTGCCCGCGTTCGCGTAGCCGGCTTCACGCGCGAGGCGCACGGCCGCTTCGCCCATCGCGCGGCGCAATTCGGACGTCACGGCGGGAGAAGGCGCCTCCTCCACTACTTTCTGGTGCCGCCGCTGCACCGAACATTCGCGCTCGCCGAGATGAACTACGTGGCCATGCTCGTCGCCGAAAAACTGAATCTCGATGTGCCGCGGCCGCTCGAGATATTTCTCGAGATACAAGTTCGCGTCGCCAAACGCATTCAGCGCTTCGGAACCGGCGTCGCGCCACGCGGCATCCATCTCATTCGCGGAGGCCACGACGCGCATCCCTTTTCCGCCGCCGCCCGCCACCGCTTTCAGCACGACGGGATAGCCGATGCTTTGCGCGATCTGTGCAGCATCTGTCGCGCTTGCGACGGATTCCTTCGCCCCGGGCAACGTAGGCACGCCGGCACGCGCCGCGAGTTGGCGCGCAGCGGTCTTCGATCCCAGGCGCTCCATGGCTTCCGGCGATGGCCCGATAAACTTAATTCCAGCATCGGCGCAGGCGCGAGCGAGCGCGGGATTTTCCGCGAGGAAACCGTAGCCTGGATGCAACGCGTCGCACGCGGCGCGCTTCGCGACCTTAATGATTTTCTCGATGCAGAGATAACTTTCGCGAGAAGGGGCGGGGCCGATCGCGTAGGCTTCGTCCGCCAATCGAACGTGGGGGGCCTTGCGATCCGAGTCGCTGAAAACCGCGACGCCGGAGATTCGCAGTTCGTGGCACGCGCGCAGGACGCGCAGCGCGATTTCGCC
>Ga0209415_10001538_pt1 | contig 44180 bp, 37 predicted proteins | sample PeaSoiSIISIP2007_FD_187696 | JGI IMG/M metagenome (GOLD analysis project Ga0209415, IMG submission 187696) | Peat soil microbial communities from Weissenstadt, Germany - SII-SIP-2007 (SPAdes) (version 2) | ecosystem: Environmental > Terrestrial > Soil > Wetlands > Peat | place: Germany...
TTCCGGACATGCCTGCTACTCTTAATTATACATCTTGGTAGATGTTTTGGAAAATGTCGAGGAGAGTATTGCCGCTTCACGAGGTAAGTTCAAGGGCATAAGGCGGAAACCATGCCGCCTGAAAAGCTTAAAAAACGTGGCATTGAATATTTTGACAACACGCGTATCTTAAGAGTATATGCTGAACGATGAGCTAAAGATTTCGTTATGACACCTTAAGTGTTTCAAAGAATAGCAACTACGATAGATTGAAGAAACGTATACGTAAATCATTCAAACAGAGTCTCACTGTTTTTTGCAGCGTTCCATGAAGCCCTAGCCCTTGTGAATATCACCGAAACATGCACGACATTTAAAGGTGGCACACGAGAATACGGATGCATTGCCTCTTAGCAGGTGACTGATCGCTCACACCTGGAACCAGGCCGCCATTTCCTTGAGACTGGAGGCGAGCCGGGCAAGTTCTGCGGCAGATACCTTAATCTGGTCCGTGGATGAAGCCGTCTGCTTCGTGATCCCGGCAATGTGCTCCATGTTCTGCGATACTTCTTCCGTTGCCGCCGACTGCTGCTCCGTGGCGGCCGCGATGCGCTGCACCATGTCAGTGGCGTCGGTCGAAGCCCGCACGATGGAGTCGAGCGATGCGCTCGCCTCCCTGGCAAGTTTCACACCCTTGTCCACTTCATCTCTTCCCTGCTTCATAGCATTGACCGATTCCCCGGCGGCGGTCTGTATCGATGCGATCCGCTGGGTGATGTCCTTGGTTGCCTGGCCGGTGCGCTCGGCCAGCTTTCTTACCTCGTCGGCAACGACGGCAAAGCCTCGGCCCTGTTCGCCTGCGCGCGCTGCCTCGATGGCTGCGTTGAGCGCCAGGAGATTGGTTTGATCCGCAATGCCGTTGATTACCGCAACGATTTCTCCGATCTGCGCCGAACTTTTACCGAGCTCTTCAATGGTACCCGCTGCCGCCTGCACAGTCTGGGCGATTCTGACCATGTCATCGGCATTGGTATCGACGATTTCCTTTCCCTTTTTTGCCGTATCCGCAGCGTTTTTGCTCGCATCTGCCGCGCTGCTGGCGTTTCTTGCCATATCCATGATGGTCTGGGAGACCTCGGTCATGGCTGTTACGACCTGTTCGATCTGGGAAGAAAGTTCATTCGCGCCCTTGTGCATATCATCGGATGTAGCCGAGAGCTCCTCGGAACTGCTGGCAAGCGAACCGGTTGACTGGTTTATCTCTCCGACGATACGCCGAACGTTTACGATCATCTGGTTAAAACTCGTAGCCATTTTCCCAATTTCGTCGCCAGTACGAACGACAACTTCCTGGGACAGGTTACCCTGTGAAGCCAATCCCGTCGCCTTTTCCACCTCACCAACGGATTTTAGAATGCCTTTGATGGAGATGGCGCTGAGCGTGATGCCTGTAACGATGGCTAGGATGGCAAGCACAATCATGATGATTTCCACCCGCGCAGCGTTTTTAGCCACTTGCTCTTTCTTCTGCGCCAAGTTCTTAGCAGAAATGGCCTCCATTATATCGATTGACTCGCGCAGCCCCGATATTATTCCCCCGGGCAGGGTGCGGTCTATGGCGATAACATCCCTGCTTGTCTTGCGGGCTTCAATCACCGGATCAATAAAATGATCGAACGCATCCAGTTTGGCCCTTGTCGCTTTTATCGCCTCGCGTTCTTCATCCTTGTCGGCAAATCTTTCCCAAACATTGAACTGGTCGCTTATCGCCTTTATCCGATTGCGAAACTCTACAACATTTCCCTCATCGCCGCGAATGAGATGATTCTTGAAAGCCATAACAGCGTGTCCGATCTGATTCTGCGCTTCCCTGACAGCGTCTAACTGAGCTTGATCGACCTCCTCAAGATCCTTGTAGCCTTGCAAAATGGCATGCTGGCTGAAATATGAGATTACCGATAGTAAGACCAAAATTACGAGCACGAAGCCCGTAACTCCATACAGTTTCTTCGACAGCGTCATTTTCATAAGGTTTCCTTTCTGGAATTACTAATAATATTCATTTGGTGAAAAAGCAAACCATTTAAATCAATAGGCATGATCGATTTATAAGACTTTCTTATTGGATCAGCTGCCCTCTAAAAATAGAATGATGATATTCACTGATAGGCTTTGTCAGATCCGTAACCCCGCGATAAAAAACAAATACCGGGACAATCTCGGTGCGTTTACAGCAATTTCCACAGTCGGATAGAAGGGGGTATTTAAGAACAATGCTCCGTATATGTTATCGGAACTTTTATCAAATACTTTAATAAAAATTATTATGGTAGACGTCAAGGAATTCTGAATGAATCTTTAAGAGGCTTCGGTAGTATCCGGTTATCTTTTTTTAAAGCAAGATAATAGGGCGTAATGCACGGATATAATAAACAAAACATCTTTTTTTATTTGAACTCTATTTATCGTGGTTCATTCTATAATCCACAATCCACCTCTGTACCATCTGGGGACATTCGCGAGAAGCAGGGAACGCCAAGATCCACGCATTACTAAATGTACAGAGAGCAGGATCAATTCCGACATTCCTTTTCGTGGCTCCCGCAAGTGCCCACGACGTCAATATGATAGATGCCGTTCCTAATAGAAGCCGATTCGGTCTACACGATGGACCGGACATATCGCGATTTTGAGCGTCTCTACCATGTCCATCAGTTGTCAGTCTACTTCATGATCCGGGACACACCAAATACACGGATCCAAAAATGAGCCTGCTGCGCCAATTGGAGTATTTTAAACGAATATAATCCTAATCCAGGTGATATCGAAGAGGGGGATTGGCTATCGAATACAGATGGACAATTGAAGTGTTGCTATGAATTGAATTTTCAACAGTTTCGGGAAGAAAGCGCGAAGAATAGAGCAGAGTAAAGCATTGCGGCATTCACTCCGTAATCATACCACACGAAGGACATGTCGTAACAGACACGTCCTTCGCTCTGTTTGGAGCAATTCATGAGTCGTCGATAATGGTGTGTCTAGCTCGCTCCCAGCGCCTTTGCCGCCTTGTTCACGTCCTTCGGCGCGACCCAGAAGATGGCAGCATAGCGCTCCCCCCCAGCCGACACGGCATCAATGGCCGTAACGTTAATCTTTTTTTCCGCCATCGTTTTGAGCAAGTCCGCCACAGCCCCCTTCCGGTCGTCACCTTGGACTAGAAACCCGAACTTCTGGGGACGTGTCTTTATCTTCACCGCCTTGACAGCGTTCTTAAACACTGCCACATCCTCTGGAATAAAATCGAGTTGCGACTTCCTGCCGCTTGGAAACCCCGAGAAGGCCAACAGGTTCACACCCGCATTCGCCAAAGCGCCCAGCACCCGCGCTCCCTCACCCGGCTTGTTCGAAACCTCCAACGCAAAATACGTAACCTTCCTGATAGTATCCGCCATATTTAGCACCTCCTTTTTAATATTATAGCAGCTTTAAAAGAAGCGATTAAGAGGACGAATCGTGCGCTCTCTATTTCACCTCGCATGATGGATGTTTTGTCAATCGCGGTGTCAGTATTTAGTCCTAAGCGCTATTACAGCGCAGTATTTTAACTATCAACCTCTCCAAACTGTCCGGTTAATTATCAGGGAATCAGTCATCCTCCCATTCGAGCTCGCCCCATAGGGGGTTCCCGTACGGATGTTGATGGCACGCTCATTCTGCCAGCCAGCTTTTTTCTGTTGAGGTGAATGGTTGGGCTATACCAAACCGCTGATTCTTGAGTTACCGGCTCATGCAAAATTGTCAGTAATGGCATGACCGATCGGGGGGCGGTGATTTAATAAATATTCGATAGTAAGAAGAGACCTCCCCATTGTCAGGGCAAGGGGAGGTTTTGTATCATCAGCTTACAGTTTAACGCTCTGCTGCAAGTCTTTAGCAAAAAGCTTTGCAGCTCCCTTTGCGGCACAAAAACTCCCGCACATCGTACAGCTATCCTCATGCTCCGGCATACGGCTCCTGCGGATCGTCTTTGCATCCTCAGGATATAGTGCAAGACGGAACTGTTTCTCCCAATCAAGATCCCGGCGAGCCTTGCTCATTTCCTTATCGCGCATTCTTCCCTTTTCAGGATACTTGTTCATGTCGCCGATATACGCTGCAATTTTCGCGGCCTGCACTCCGAGACGAACGTCGTCTTCATTTGGCAAGGCTAGATGCTCGGCAGGGGTGATATAGCAGATCAGGTCTGCTCCATAACGACTCGATTGCGCTGCACCAATTGCTGCAGTAATGTGGTCAAAACCCGGCGCCACATCGGTGGAGATAGGACCGAGCATGTAGTAGGGTGCTCCGTTACTCATTCTTTTTTGAAGCTGGATGTTCCCCTCGATTTCGTCCAAAGGGACGTGCCCAGGTCCCTCGACCAGCATCTGGCATCCCATTTCCCTGCCGATTTCCGCTAATTCGCAGTTAATAACCAGTTCCTGTATCTGCGCCCGGTCAGAAGAATCATGAATTGCACCCGCTCTCAGACCATTGCCGAGAGAAAGAACTACATCGTATTTTTTCAAAATGGAGACAACACGGTCGAATTTTTCGTAGAGAGGGTTTTCCCGATTGTTGGCCAGCATCCAAGCCACCATGCTGACTCCTCCCTTGCTCACGAGCCCCCCATAGCGATAACCTTGCTTTCTCAGGCGCTCTATTGTATAGAGGTTGATGCCGCAGTGGACCGCCATAAAGGCAATCCCATCAATGCATTGCTTTTCAATTAGATCAAAGAGCATCTCTTCATCGAGCTTGTTCGGATCGCCGTACTTCCGGCCGGCTTCGCAAAAGGCTTGGTAAAGCGGGACATTCCCGACCGGGAGATTGACGGCTGCGATCACCTCACGCCGCACACGATCGAGGTCACCACCGACCGAAAGTTCCATGAGCGTGTCTGCGCCTGCAGCCTCTGCTGTTTTTGCCTTTTTGACCTCCGCCGCATAGTCGATAATGTCCGATGAGGTGCCGATTGAAGCATTGACCTTCGTGCTGAGACCTTTGCCGATGCCGACCGCTTTTGTCTTGCGGAGAGTATTCCAGGGAATAACAATCTTCCCCTCCGCGACCATTGTTCTAACATAGTCAACTGAGACGTTCTCCAGTGCGGAGACTGTCTTCATCTGATCGGTAACAAGCCCTTTTCGGGCAATTTCAATTTGTGTTGTCATAGATTACACTCCTTTAATTATTGATTGCGGAATCAACTACCGCACATGCTGCTTGCACAGCGTCTGACAGCATCAGGCAGCTATCTATGACAACATAGAAACTAGTATTCTGAACATGATTTTTTCTCCTTCCGCGCGAATATTGGAATAAGACGTCTCCTGGCTTAGGACAACCTACTCGCTGGCCTTCCCGCCTGTAAAGGGCAGTGGCACGATCAGCTTTCGTTTCCATCACAGTTGCGCGACAGCATGGGAATCACACCCATTTCCGCTTTCTTATCCCTGAAAGGTAATTTAAAACAACAAATCCCCAGTCTATTGTTCAAGACTGGGGATTAAGTGAATGAATTAACCCACACATGAGCTCAACGCCGAAGACTGTGCGAAATTATTCAAGCAGGTTTTCTGACTTTCCTCCTCTGTCGGCCTTCCCAACCGTGACGGCCAGTGGCTTCCCTTGACAGTTCGCTTGCTCTGCGTTGGCAGAGCCAGGATTACAGCGGCGGGCCCGTTCCCGAATTGCACGGGATTCCCTTAGCCTGAATACGTAGCATTATATGTAGTATAAAATTCTTATATCATGGACACGCTGTAAAGTCAATTTGCTTCTTGGCATAGTGCTGTGCAAAATGGTTCTACGTTACTGCTTGAAAGTTATTGCCTCACCGTATTCTCCGCTTTTCTGAAGGGATAGGGATATTTGGATAGAAGCAGCTGAATATCGGAGAATATTTTTTACTATAGCGGTGCGTCTATTTTGAGTTATAAACAGGTACCGCTATCCGCCCCCGAGGTTGTTTAATTACCTTCTTCCTTTTTTATTTGTCGTGTTTATTACGCAACAGTTTATACGCCCAATATGATAGGACAATCGCAAGAATTATGTACTCCAGGGAAGCTAAATGCATTCAATAGCCTCTTATAGAAAATCGATCAATTATTTGAAAAATATAAAAAGCGACCGATAGCACTCTGATCCTGATTCAAAAAGGCAGATCGAGGATAGCATTTTTCGACCTGCTCAAGGGAGTATAGTATTTAATCAATACTACTACGGCGGTGGAGGTGGCGGCGCAATAGAGGGTTGTAGCGGTTCTGGCGGCGTAGAATCAACGCCTGATGGCGGTGGCGGCGGCAGAGTCCTCTGGCTGCGGCTAACACTCCGCATTCCCGGAATTATATTTCCGTTGGCGTACATGCACTGTTGATATGCGATGTCGTACCGACGCTGCGCCTCCCGTCCATATACTTGTCCTGCGTTTGCGCCTGAAGCCGTGCCATCAAGAAGTCCGCTTCCTGCACCGATTGCTGCTCCAGCACCAGCGCGACCTGAAGCTGCACCGATTGCCGCGCCGAGACCTGCTCCTATAGCCGTGCCGATTACAGCCCCCGTGGCGGCGTTCTGATTGATTGTTTCTTGAGGGCTGAGGCCGATTTGCTGTCTTGCCCATTGTCTGCATGTTGCGTCCTCAGCCTGGAACTGATCAAAGGGTTTGCCGGGGGGTGGCAAAACCATCACGCTCGGGCCGGTCGGGACGGTCGCACATGCACCAGCCACGAGCTGAGTCAGAGCTAATAAGATATTTTTGCTTCGCATCTTCATGGTCACTCCTTTTCCCGAGGCGGGGTCTGAGGGGTAGGAACAACCTTTATCCAACCACCAGGATACTGTCTTACGTAAGGATAGTAGGTTTTGGATTCAGCGCAGTAATACCAATAATATTGTTGTCCTTCCTGCTGAAGTGCCTGTTGGTTATATGCTGGTTGTTCCATTACAACGGGTGGTGACCCATAATACCCATAGGGATAAGGTGAAGGACCTCACCACCCTGGCCCGATCCAGATACCACCTCGAACATATGCGTGTGCATATGCATACATGGGGACAGTAATTGTAAAGACCAGGAGCAAGAGAGCCACCAAAACATAAATCGCTCTTTTCATGCCTTGTCTCGCTTGTTTCTTGTCTTTTGCCTGCCATGAATTTTTCATATGCTGTTCCTTGTTACGTTGATCTTATGCACCTGGGTGCGCGACGCCATGATGACTCCTTCGCGAGAGTTGCAAGAGCTCTGCAAGTCTTTTCCTCTGCTCGGGTGTTAACGTAGATCTGATCTCCTCCCTTGCTTTTATTGCGTTAAGTATCATTGCAGTTTTTAACCCTTCGAGCTTCTTTACCTGCGACTCCACCGTGCTCATGTCTACCGGTTCCTTGTGGAGCTGCTCTCGAAGCTCCAGTTTTGCGATCTTAAGGTCGGCTCTCTTCATGATCACATCTTTCTTCAGAGATATTCTGATCTGATGAATCGCTGTTTTCTGGGATTCTGTGAGGTCGATCTGCTTCAGGGCATGCCGCAGGCGATCGTGCATCCGATATCGCATATGCTCGAGCGCTGTTCGCGGTCCATGGCAAACTGCCGGCCCTTCCCCATGCCATGAGGGAACGCTGTATTCCTTTCCTTGAGCAGGTGCTCCTCCCTGATCAGCAGCCAAAGCCTGTGTGCCGAACAGTAGTCCCGTACACAACAGATCAGCGGACAGGAAAATGTTGCTTGTCCGTACTCTTTCTAATATTTTCATAATTACAACCCCTTTTTTGTAGTATCGCACGCGCGGAATAATTTTGCATCATGTCGTAACAACAATTAAGACACAGGAAACGAAAATAAGTTTAATCCCGCGAGGAGGAAGATAAGGTCGAATACTAAACTTTGATAAAAAAAGAGGGTGGGCATCAATCAGCGGAGGGAAGAAGGCGGAAGGGCTCGTCAAGCCTCTTCCGTCAATGATTTTAGATTTTAACTAATTTATGCCGTCAGATTTACACTGGACACACTGTTTTGAGATTGCGTATTGTTTCCGTACGCGGCGGTCGCTGCAATGGATGCGAACGTGTTATTACTAGTTGCATTTCCACTGCCGTTAGCACCTTTCATCCCGTGATGATGGTGATGATGGTGGCCAGTGGCGCCCTGCGTGGCCGGTGAGAGGCTGGAAATGTCACTCTGGAATTGGGCCAATACTTTATTCATGGCGGCTTGAGAAAGCGATACCTGGTCCTGGTTTCCTGAAGTCTGGGCCGTCTGGTAAGCTTGAACGTCATTCTGAAGATTTTGTAAGTCATTGGTAAGAGCACTTACATACGAATTATTTGAAGTATTACTAACAGACTGTATGGACATAAAGTTCACCTCCTTTCCTCATCAGCATTTAAAAACGCTCATATCTATTACAGCAATTTTCATACCAGAAACAAGAAAAACCGCATAGTCCTTGGGAACATCGAGAAAACAGGCCTTTAATAAAACAACATTCGATACTTCGTGATAATCAATGCGGCAGTATTTTCCCTCATTTAGGTGTTCTAGGGAAAATTATTCCCTGCGTAGGCCTAGTTCTTCCGGGACAAGAATGCCTGATTAAACCTTTTCGTGTACGCTGCATCTTTTTTTTTGATGCTTGAGTTCCTGTCCCGATTTGGCGTTTCTGCTTTTTTTCCCCCAATCCCTGTGCAAATCTTTTCCCCGTGCTATATTTAAAAAAAGAGTAGTTTGAACTTGCTTAATACTAATCTATCAAGGGGAGGTGCACAATGAGAGAGGTTGCGTGCAAGAGTTTGGGATACAATTGCGGCTGGAAGCATGTTTCGAGGACGGAAGAGCTATTAACCGATGTGATGGCGATTCACCTTCGGGATGTTCACGGCGTACAGGCTTTGACTCAGGAAATGGTTGGTAAGATCAAGCAGGCTTTCAGCAAATCCGAACCTGTCGACACATCCGGAGGAGATGTAGAGCCGGTGCTTAAAGTGGTGTCGTGCAGAGACCTCGGCATGAATTGTAACTGGAAATACATTGCACAGACCGAGGAACTGATTGCCGACGGCATGGCGGTGCATGCCCGCGAGGCCCACGGGATCAAGGATTTCACACCCGAAATGGCGACAAAGGTTAAAAACTTGGCTCATGAATGGAAAGGGTAAGGAGCGGCACAACAACGAGTTCAGAGTGCCAGTTCATGAGTTGCTATGCAGGTAAACTACGCGCCAGAGACAGGAAGGACGTCGCACGACAAAATTACATCAGAGATTCATCACTGCAACCAGATCAGGGGGATTCGCGGGGAACATCTAGTATTGTGCATTGCTCATTAAACGGAAACTATTTTACAAATTAGGGGTGTAACAACCAGTCGGGGTTTTTGCTCCGGAACCCGGTCTATTTTCATTCCGCTTTTTCCGTTCGTATGACGCTTTGCTAGGTTACTCCCTGTTCGGGCCGACCGTAATCTGGACGAAGTCCGCAGGCCGGATCCATTTGGCAAAAGCGTCGCGCACCTGCTCCGCCGTGGTCTCCAGGTATTGGCTGGCTGCCCGGGCAGACTCGTCGAGCGGCAGATCTTGGAGCGAGCGCGAGAGAAGGGTTCCAGCGATACTGTCCATGCTCGCTTCCTCAAGCGAGACCTGTCTCACGAGTAACGTCTTGGCTCGCTGCAGTTCTTCCTGCGTGACCGGCGTTGTCTGCATCTCGCGCAGGTTGCGAACAACCAGTGCCCGCGCTTGGGGCGCATTGGGCGGGTCGCAGGCATAGAACACTCTCAAGAGGGATCTGTTCTTATCCGCCTCGATGAACGACTCCACCGTATAGACTAGGCCGGTATTCTCGCGAAGGTCGCGGTACAGCCGCGTAGCATAGAATGCGCCGGAAAGCACGTGATTACCGAGCTGGAGCTTGTAATAGTCAGGGTGTGAACGCGTCACGCCGATCGTCTCGGCAAGCGTAACCTCGTCTTGGACACTGCTCGCATCGGGAATAAGGGACAGTGACGCCTTGTTCGGCGGCACTGGCGGGAGGTCCGTTGGGGGTTTTTCCCCCGTTGCCTGCCAGGTGCCGAAATATTCTTCAACTACAGCTCGCGCCTGCTCAGGCGTTACATGGCCGATCACTACGATCGTCGTCATGTCGGGGCGGAAAGCCTTTGTGTAATAGGACTTGACGTCCTGCAGCGAGAGAGCTGCCACGGATTCCAGTGTGGCGTCGCGGAGTACCGGATCGTCTTTAGGGTAGAGCGCTTCGCGCAGCGCCCGTTTCGAAAGATAGGATGGGCTCTGTAATTGCCCCCGGAGGGAGCTGATGGTTTCATGCTGTATCACGGCGAATGCTGATTCGGGCAGCGCCGGGTGTAGAAGGTTTGCTGCAAGGAGTTCCACCCCTTGCTCGAAGTGGTCCGAGAGGACTCGGAGAGAGAACGACGTGCCCGCTGATATATCCGCCGCAATGTCATCCTGGGCTTTCTGAAAGGCAAGCCGGTCAAGGGACGTCGTCCCGTATGACAAAAGGCTTTCCAGCATGTCCGAAACGCCCTCTTTGCCCATCGGTTCCTCGAGATCATCGTTGTTTTTTATCTGCCCGACAATGCTCACCGCGGGGCTAATGCTCTCCTGCTGGATAATCAGGCGGATCCCGTTCGGGAGTATGGTCACGACGGGGTTTATCTTCGATGTTGGAAGAGTGGGCACTGCCTCTGCTTTTTTTGCCCAGACTGGCAGTTCAACCGGTTTTGTTTCACGCGGCGTAAAAGTTTCCTTGCCCCCAAAGCCCTTTGTCGCCACGGGCTTACCCGACGGACGCGATATGAGAACGGCTGTGATGGCCGTATCATTAATCAGGTACTGCCTGGCCACGCGAATCACGTCCTCTACGGTCACCTTTTTGATGGCATTGATGTCGTCATCAGGAGAGTTGCGGCCCTCGATTGCGACGGCATCGGACCATGCGGATGCAAGCCCTGAAACGGAATTTTTCTGGAATTCCGCTTCTGCTATCTCATGGCGCTTGGATGCTTCGACAAGCTCAGCCGGCACGCCGTTTTTGATGTACCCGGAGATGATGTTCTTTATCACGCCCACAAGCGCCGCTCCATCCCCTCCCTGGGGATACGCAGCCAGAGCATAACCGTAAGCCGCTTTGGGCAGAGTGCCTCCATCAAAGGAGGTAAAGAGCGCTTTTCCCTCGGGGACAAGGGCGTAGAGATTTCCCCTCTTGCTGTCGAGCACATCAGAGAGGATCGTTCCTGCAGCGAAATCCGGGTTGTCGGATCCGGGCAGGCGATAGGCCACGACCGCAAGACCGTACGGAAGATCGGTCTCGAAGGCAATGGATCCCGCCTTGAGCGGTTGCAGATTTATTGTTGGTCTGGCAGGCAGAGACCGCCGAGGGATCGGCTCGAACAGATCCTTCACCTTGGCCAGAGTTTTTTGCGGGTCTACGTCGCCTACAATGACAAGAATGGCATTGTTCGGAGCGTACCAGGTATCATAGAAATGCTTCAATAGGGAAGCCGTCGTCTTCTGGAACGAGGGACGCGTGCCGAGCGCGTCATGAGCATAAGGCGTTCCCGCGAACATTTCCGCCAGGAGCTGCATGGAAAAAAGATAATCCGGGCTAGACTCATCCTGCGCCACCTCCTGCTCGATCGCTCCTCGTTCCTGCTCCCACTGCGCCTGCGAATCGAGCACGTCGCGCATCCGCACAGCTTCCACGGTAAGGGCAACGTCCAGGTCGTCTTTCGGCACCGTAAAATAATACTGGGTCACGGTCTGCGATGTGTCGGCGTTAAACTCGCCGCCCATCAGGGCCATGATGTTTGAGAGTTGGGCCGCGGACAACCCCGGACTCCCGCGAAACATCATGTGTTCCTGCGCATGGGCCATGCCCGGAAAACCCTCCGGAGCTTCATTGGAACCGACGAGATAGGTCACCTCCGTAGTCACCACCGGCGCTAGAGGGTTCTCTACGATCACCACTTGCAGACCGTTCGCAAGCGTTGCGCGGAGTACGTCTCCGTTCGCGCCAAACGATTTTGAAGAAAAGACGAGCAGAAATAATGTCATGATAAACAGGAGGATGGGGGACTTGCGAGTTTTCATGATGATCTCCTGGTGGAATGCAGAATATTTTCTCCAGCATTAATTTTTTTAATCATTGTTAATTTTCCTATGAAGTATCTAATTTAATACTACAAAACCGCTTCTACGCTGCCATCGCTACTACCGTTGTCGACGACAAATATTTCGAATGAGTCCTTTTGCACCATCCGGTCTATCGAGGCAAGACAGTCGAGCGGAAGCTGTTTCGTATTGCAGTTTTGATGGTTATAGAAATATCGGAGGCCTTGTTATCTGAGCCTTGTATCACTCCTCGTTTCCAAAAAGCAATTTTAACATGAATCCGGCGCCAAGTTTACGATATTTCCGTCAAAACCATCATCCGGTAAAAGGATATTTTTACCTTGTGGAGTACGAAAGGACTTCGGAATTTGAACCTAACTCCTAGCTCGGCCCCCGACTACTTCGGGGAGATTTGCAAAGGCTGCACTCTCATATTTTCAGTGCCTTTATAACACCTACAATCATGCAATGTCAATTGCATCAAGGGCTGAGAATGCGGATTTCAAGAAGAATTACCTGACACAAGTGCTCCCCGAGCGAACCACGAGCGCATTTGTTGGTGATGCAACAGGCTTTCTTTGCCATTCCGTGCACTGTCTATTGCTTTTTAAAAGCGATATCCGCTAAGTAGCTTTCGGCCGATGTTCCGGTGTGCTGGGAATTGATCTGTATCCTGACTCCTCCAACGTCGTCGCCCGGCACCCACCGAAGAGCTTCCTGTAATCATCGTATACGTTCCGGGTCTCGGTGATCCAGGAGCCGGTTTCGGTCTTGCCTGAACGGATGACGACGGCCTTGATGGACATGAAGAAGGGCGCGGCAGCGTCCGCCATGGTCCCCTGCGGTGCCGTTGTGTCCCATATATAGACGATCGCTCGGGTCTTGGAAAACGCGAGAAAGAGCTGGGCCGCCTGGTCATCGGTGCTCGATTTTCTGAAATCCCCTCCGTTGGGTAGCTTCGTCACCTTCCATCTCCAGGTTAGGATCGGGTACTGCTTAAGATCAACATGAACTTCCTTCTGCAAAGAGAAGGAGGTGTTCGCGCTCCGCAGGCGCACAGCGGGAATGCCGTCGTCCTTGACGACTGCGAAATCCGCCTTCCCCGATTTTTCCTTAACCTGCCAGCCAGTGAGTTTACCAGAGCCATCGACCGCAGACGAAAAATCCGCGATCACCACCTGGTCTGCGGCCCAGACAGGGGCGGAACACATTAGGACAACCACCAACACGGGATTCCACTTTGACGGAAACGATGACATGAAACCCCCTTATAAACGTGCCAAGTTTTGAATCGGTTCGGCTCCCCATGCCATATTTGGATTGTAACATTTAATACGATTAATTGTAAAGCAATGTCCGCAATTTCCAAAGTTCGTCGGATGGTGAACAGGCGGTGGAGGCCTTTCTGAAAAACAAGGACCGCATCAGATTGCTCATTCTGGATCTGATTATGCCGAAGATGAACGGCGAAGAGGCTTTAGACGCGATACGGAAAATCCAACTGTACACAAAGGTGCTCTTTACGAGCGGCTGTGCCGCCGATATATTCGAGAAAAAGAACATCTCCAAGGAGGGATTGAACTTGTTGACAAAGCCCATCTCTTCCACCACGTTTCTCCAGAGGGTAAGAGAAACGCTGGATATTTGAGATATCCATGCACGAGCGGTACAACGGAGAAGGACGCACATCACACAACTGCCTCCTTCCTTTTCAGATATTTTTTCCGGAGAACCGAGGCCATGCAGTCCAAGGCACCACTTTAACCGTGGCGCCTTCTATGCTGTTCCGGAACTGGCATCTTTGATTGTGAGTATTACCATAGTTAATCCACGACCGGCTCGCATGGCTTCGTATTCACAAAAAAAGAAAGGATCCTATCTCAGTTCGATGGTCTGTGACTGCGGCCAAATGTTACTTCTGCACGATCGCACGTGCCTTCCGGTCCTATTGAACAAGAATCCATGGCCGTCACTCCTGACTCACTGCCTCACTGCTGAATAATCCATTCAAAATATCTGCCCGATTTCTAGATTTGTGAGACCGTCGTGCCAATACGATAAATCCATCATGATCCAATGAAGCGTTATCTTTTCGGTCCTTATCGTCTCGAACGCGGTCGAATGCGGGTCGAAAATATAGGAGACACAAGTAAGTCCCTTTAGTTTATTACTGACACTTTTTTTCAAAGTGTCGTCTTGACTACCCTTGCATTATTGCTTATACTTGATTCCGTTGACTGTGGACTTTCAAGCTATTTCGGTGTTGTCCAGATAATCGTTGGATTAGGTTTGTTCAAATATAAAAGATGAAGGGAGAAAATGAATGATTGACAAAGATAGCATGCCTATTTGTGAAGCAGCAAATTATTTTAAGGAGGAGATTCTTGAGATTATGCCAGATATTTCTGTAGACCAACTCGCTGATATGGTGTCATTATATATTTACTATCAATATGGCATTACCAAAGAAGAAGCGAAGAGTGTCATTGAAAAAACCTGTTTGTGAGAACTTAGAATGGGAAACTTCATCTTATTTCTGCATGGGATTTTCGTAGGACATTTCCAAGGTAGAAGCCGACAACTACGGCATGAAGCATTGGAGCGTCAAGGAATGAAAACTGCGCGAGCTGTTATGAATCAGCATGGATGGACGAGTGTCTCCTAAAATCATGAAGCGATATTTTCACATGGAACTGTTTTGCCAAATGGTTGATGTTCTCCAGCACATCGGGGACGGGGATCCATTTATTATCGCTGTTATTGGGTCGCGTTGCCTTCTTGACTTGTCAGCAGTGAAAGATGTACTTGATTTATTTTAACCTAAAATTTCCTGCAAACAGCAACGGGAGGATATTATGGTAAAACGAGACAGCATATTTAAATTCCTGATCTGCATCTGGTTGATAACCTTATCCCTTGGGTGTGCAGCTACGCAGAAACAAGAAAGTACCGGCCAGTATTTCGATGACTCAGTGATCACAACCAAGGTGAAAGCCGCCATCCTGAACGAACCATCACTGAAAGTGTTTCAGATCAATGTCAAGACTTACCTGGGGGTAGTTCAACTGAGCGGTTTTGTCGATTCAGCAGAGAACGTCCAGAAAGCAGGAGAAGTTGCCGGCAGCGTCGCTGGCATTAAAGAGGTGAAAAACAACCTGGTTATAAAATAGGTCCATTACTTCAAGGTGAGCCACAACGGGTGGATGGATGCTTGTCTGCGGTGTCTGCTCGTCGAGTGCGGCTGCTAATCACATTGCTCCGAAGAGCCCATCGGGTTTTTGTCCCGAAGGCCTTCGGTTCAAATCCAGCCCTCACTTACAAGCTTATCAAGGAGTAGCAGCATTTGTTGCAGCCCTTTTTTTTCTAACGTTCTGTGCTGTGTCCAGTAAAAGAAAAACGGATTTGTGTGGTGTAAGTCTCTAAATTACCTGGACGGGGAGAGAGGGATATTGAACCTGTATGTGGTAATAGGCCCCAAGGTTTACTTATGCACTCCTGAGGGGCGCTCTCGGGCGAAAATGCTGTTGTCCAAGCTGCCATCAATTGAGGGGCACAAGGTTTCAGCAAAGTTAAGCAGGTGAGAATGGATCTAGTTTCTGACGTCGAGAGCATGGGTTCAGATCAGATCGCGGAATTGACATAATTGCCCATTATCTGACTAAATGTATCAAGTTCGGACCTGTAGTACTCACTTCTCTCCGAATTCTGCACACCCTAAGACACCCTTCTTTTCTGCTTTATATTGCAGAGAAATTCAGTTATACTTTTTTATTGACCATTAGAACTTCCTGTTATCGCTACCAGTGATGTCTTTTTCACGGTGCTCTATTATAACGGGAAACCGGATTGTAGGTTCCCCAATGAGTGTTCCGCGAACGAGGAGTATGATGATACATGCGACAGAAAACGCGGACTCCAAAAAGGTAATACGTGAAATCAGAATCAACCCCGTCGTGCCGACCGAGTCGGTGCAAAAGGGCCATGGCCAGGTTAGATGTATTGTTCGGCGCAGTTCAGTATAATTATTTTATCCATTCTCTCCCACATGGAGCGGAGTACGCAGGAAGCACACCGGCCTTCCATTGGCACATCGAAATCTGCCCGAGAACAAGCATCCCGACAGAGTTCGAAATTGGATCAGGCCAGTAAATACTATCGCTCCTGAAGACGCAGCCGAGCGGCTGAGGAGCGTAACGTTGAAAACCGGGATTTAGTTACACGTCTCAAAAAAGGCAGCAGTTCTGATTGGAGGCTTATTAATCCATGATATATCTCCTCAAACCCTTAAAAGTGCGTTCAATGAATTTAGCCAACCGGCTGGTTATGCCGCCGATGGCTACAGCAAAAGCCGAGCTTGACGGGAAAGCAAGTCAGGCGCTTCTCGACTACTACGAGGAAAAATCCCGTGGCGGTTATATTTCATTGATCATCATCGAGCACAGCTACATAACCTCGGAAGGAAAGGCAAGCAACAGTCAGCTTTCCGTTTCCCATGACGCGGTAATCCCGGGTCTACGGAAATTAGCGGATGTCATCCACCGGAACGGATCAAAGACTGCACTTCAGATCAACCACGCCGGTAGCGCAGCACAAAAAGAGGTCACAGGAACGACACCCCTAGCTCCTTCAGCAATAGCGAACCCGAGACGCGGCGACATGCCCCGCGAAATCTCACAGAAGGAGATCGGCGATATAGTGAATGCCTTTAAGGACGCTAGCCGAAGGGGCAGAGAGGCAGGCTTTGACGCCGTGGAAATACATTGCGCTCATGGTTACCTTCTCAACCAGTTCTTGTCTCCCCTGACAAATAAAAGGACAGATGAATACGGTGGAGATATTTCTAACCGCATTCGCATTCACCTGCAGGTGATCCAGGCCGTACGCACGTCAGTGGGGCCGGATTTTCCCGTTCAGGTACGGTTAGGGGCTTCGGATTATACAGAAGGCGGAACGACAATTGAAGACAGCAAGATTGCCGCCCGGGCATTTGAAAAGGCAGGCGTTGATATCATTCACATTTCGGGCGGGTTTGTCGGATATACCCCCCCCGGTCTCGCCGGGCAAGGTTATTTTGCTACCCTCAGCGAGGCCATCAAGAGCGCTGTTTCCATTCCTGTGATCCTTACCGGCGGGATTACCGAAGTAGAAGCTGCAGAGAAATTCTTAGCGGAGAAGAAAGCAGACCTGATCGGCGTAGGAAGAGCCATCCTTCAAGACAGCACATGGGCGAAACGTGCTATTGAAACTCTTCGATCAAAGCAGAGTTATTGATTCGAGAGGCTTCGTTGCTATATCTCCTGGACATCCTAGACTTCTTCCTGAATACGCCCACCGTCAACAATGTGCACAGAGGAGCGACCATATGAGGAAACGGAGAGCTATTGTTATTGATGACGAAGAGATTATTGTACACGTGTTAAAGGATTTTTTATCCACAAGAAGTTATGAAGTGCTCTCTTATACTAGGCCTGTTGTTTGTCCTATGCTTGATAAGAAAGGGAATTTGTGCAATATCGATTACCCGTGTGCTGATGTAATCATTACAGACTTCACATTACCCGGCATGAACGGTCTTGAGCTGCTCCAGGAACAATTGACTCACGGATGCAAGTTGACGAGAGAGAACAAAGCAGTGATGTCGGGGTATATTGATGAGGAAGGACATAAGCAGATTAAGCGACTGGGATACGCATTCATCGGAAAACCGATTGAGTTCTCTCAGTTATCAGCCTGGCTGGATGAGTGCGAAAAAAGGGTGGATCTTTCGGAGCCATTGGGCTCCAGGAGAAAGGAAATGCGCTATGCAACTTGTTACGAGGTCCGGTGCCTAGTGCATCGTACCAACGAAATCCTACTCGGTATGACCATAAATATCAGCGACGGCGGACTCTGCCTCAAGCTTGCAGCCCCTCTCATGGCAAGACAGACAATACACATTGAGGCGGCACAGACTATTATCGCATGCCGCACCGCGTCGGTACAATGGGTGAGCCGGAATCAGGACGGCTCATATCTGGCAGGTTTGTCTTGTCTAAATTGAATAAAACTACGGGAGAAGCTGTGGGCTAAAATGTCTGTCAGCTGTTATGAAAAGTCAGGATTAATAGGAGACACATGCTGTCTTTGTTTCTTCCTGTTTTTTCTCTTAAGGTTTCAACCGGAATTCTGCTACAATTTTAAAATAACCGGGATCACCCATTTCTCTTCACAAAAGTCGTTCCTCTTTCCCCCCCATCTCGACCGCCTTTTTTATCTCTTCTTTGAGGTGCGCCGGGAGCCCCTTTATCTCAATATCCAAAAAACCCCTGACAATAGCCGCTGTCGCTTCATCGCCGGTCAGTCCCCGCGCCATGAGGTACTGGATCTCTTCCTCTGCGATCTTTCCAACGGCGGCCTCATGAGACATGTCGACGCCACTCACTCTACCATCGAGCTCGGGGATGGCGAGTATCGAGCCCCGTTCGGAGAGAATGAGCCCCCGGCATTCCAAGTGAGCCTTGATGCCGGGCACTTCGCCGATCAAGTTCCCCCTTGTGACGATGGCGCCTCCCTTCGTGATCGCCCTTGCAACGACCTCCGCCCTGCTTCCCTTCGCTCTCAGGTAGACCTTGGAGCCCACATCCATATTCGATCCCTCCGGCGCGAGCAGAATGGTATTGTACCTGACCGTGGCGTTCTCGCCGATGCAGTACGCGGCGGGATACGTCTGGAGGGTCTTTACCGGTCTCATGCAGATGTAGTTGCTCATGAAGACGCCATTTTCTTCAACGATAGTGCCGGTCCTGGGCCTCACCGCCACGTTCTCTGCCCAGTTATGGATCATGGTAAAGGTGACCTTTGCATTCTTTTTTACGTAAAACTCGGAGACGCCGACATGGAGCCCCGACTTCACTGACTGAGCAGTCGTGCATCCGGTAATGATATGGAGCTCTGAGCCCTCCTCAGCGATGATTATGTTGTGTACGTTCTGGGCCATGCCTTCCTGTGTCATGTAGAGGCAGGCCTGCAGGGGAAATTCCGCCTTTGACCCAGGCAGGGCACGCAAAAAGTAGCCATGGTGCTGTTTCAACTCGGCCTGGGCAGTATACTTGTCCGCGTCCACCTGCACGGCCTTCCACCAGTAGTCCTTGAGCCACTCGTATTTTTTAAGCGCCTCTGTGGTGCTCATCACTTCTAGACCACCTTGATAGGCCGATGAGAATATGACCGAATGGTCCATCTGAAAAAATGACCCCGCCCTGCATGCCTCCTCCGCGTCAATACCCACGGTGACAGCCCGCTCTTTTACCTCATCAGTCAGCCCCGTTAATCTTTGAATCTCACCATGCTCTTCTACCTGGCCGGAATACGCGGCGAGATCGATATCCGGGCCGATGGCTGCCGGTTTTTTCTCTGCATCTCTTGCTTTTTCTTGAATAGTTACCTTCGGCATCTTACACATTCCTCATACCCTTTAGCCCGTATATCATCCAGAATGTCCCGCGAGTTCCCGGAACAGCTCACCGTGCTGTTCAGCATAACGTATGCCCTGTCGGCATTAACATAATCCAGGATGTAACCGGCATGTGTTATGATCAGTCCCCCCTTTGTTCTCTTGTCTACCCTTTTATCTTTCTCGAGTAATTCATTTATTACCTTGCCCACAAGATTGATATTGACCAGGTCCACACCTGAATCAGGTTCATCGAACATAATGAACTCGGGATTCTGGGCGAGAAGCTGAAGGAGTTCGGACCGTTTGATCTCTCCGCCAGAAAACCCCAGATTGATGTCTCGATCCAAAAATTCGGTGAAATTCAATTTGTCAGCATCCTCGTTGATCCTTTCTTGCTTATAAGAAGCGCTCTTCTCCATGCAGATACGCAGCAGGTCTTTAAGCCTTACCCCCCGAACCGCCGGTGGATTCTGAAATACAATGCCGATACCGAGCCTCGCTCGCTCGTCGATGCCGCGTTTCGTGATGTCCTCACCCCTAAAGACGATGCTTCCTGATTCTACCCTGTACTGCGGGATTCCCATGATCGTCTTCAAAAGAGAGGTTTTTCCGGAACCGTTTGGACCAAACAAGACGATGGTCTCTCCCTGACCGATCTGAAGGTTCACGTCATTGAGTATCCTTTTCCCGTCAACGCTGACTGACAGATTTCTGATCTCGATCATGCTGGAAAGCATGCTTTTCTCCTGGGCATTGTTCCGTCAGAGACCGCATCCATAATTTAATTCTAGCAAACTTTTTAGAGAATGCTTGAAACATTCTGCACATGGGGGCATAATATTTCGTGCAAATAATAAAACGCTGCTCTCATTAAAAAAAAGCCCTGGTCATAATGGTGCGTTCCAAATTATGGCTAATCTCCGGAAGTTCACTAAAAACAAGAATCTGACGCAAGCAAAAGCCGCTGATATTTATGTTGTCAGACAATACCATTTCCCCGACTTGTAGGCGGCAAATCGGAATGATTCAGGCTAGAGATGCTCACCGCTCTCTCAATAAAGACAAGCATGTACAGCAGTCTAACAAGAGCCGGATAGTGATGTATGTTAACCAGTCGTCCGAGAAGGTTATGGCGAAAAGGCCGCCGCACGTCTAAACTCATCGTTTATGTGTAAGTTACATTCAGTATTTGATGACTATTTTGTCTGATTGAAATGTACACTCGCCAAGTACTACTCACAGAGAACATAATTTGATTGAGGTGAAGAATATTAATCACCACTTTGAGTCCGATGTACATCCTGAGGCTGCTATAGGTACCACACATTTCAACACTTAAAGCTTCCGTATTCGGTAGCATCTATCCCTTCCGATATTCTTATTGACGGTGAGAGCTTATTTTGATAGTATTAAAATAAAGAAGGCGATGGAGTTCGCCAAAACCGCCCCTTTTCCCGGGGCTGATGACTCCTACTCTCCATATAGTATAGTGAGGGCAGGAGTTTTTTTATGCCCGGAAGGGACAGAGGATGCATGAGGTTTGGGGAATGGCTGCGATCTGGCTGGGTCTGGCCTTGGTTGCAACCCTTCTTTCGATCTGGCTCAGAATCGCCACGGCACTCTCGGAAATCGTTGTCGGCACGGTGGCCCAGTTGGTCATCGGTGCTTTCATAGGAACAACACTTGGCTCCAACGAGCCATGGATCAAGTTCCTGTCCGGCACTGGTGCTATTGTTCTTACCTTTCTTGCGGGCGCGGAGCTTGACCCCGTGGTGTTCAAGGCTAAGCTTAAGGAAGCAACTGCCATCGGCTTTATCTCATTTCTCGCGCCCTTTCTCGGCTGCACCGCGGCCGCGTACTACCTCCTTCACTGGACCATGCAGGCAAGCTGGCTAGCCGGCGTGGCCCTTTCCACGACCTCGGTTGCAGTGGTCTACGCGGTGATGCTCGAATTGGGGCTCAATAAGACCGACTTCGGCAAGGCGGTCCTCGCTGCTTGCTTCGTTACTGACCTCGGTACCGTCCTCGCCCTTGGTCTGATCTTTGCGCCATTCACGATGAAGACTCTGATCTTTATCGGCGTCGGCGCTGCCGTGTTTTTCATCCTACCTTATCTCACGCCGTGGTTCTTCAAAAAATACGGGGACCGGCCTTCGGAGCTTGAAGCCAAATACCTTCTGATGGTTCTTTTTGGCCTCGGGTCACTCGCGGTATGGTCGGACAGCGAAGCAGTGCTGCCGGCGTATATCATTGGCATGGTGCTCGCTGGGACGGTGGGTAAGGACCACGTGCTGATCAGGCGGCTCAGGACGCTGACCTTCGGCCTGCTCACGCCGTTCTACTTTATCCGCGCCGGTTCATATGTGTCGGTTCCGGCGATCATCGCCGCGCCTGTTGCGTTATTCGTGCTGTTTGGGACGAAGATGATCACGAAGATCATCGGCGTGTATCCGGCAACAAAGGCGTATAAATACGCGCAGAAGGAGGGCATCTACACAACGCTTCTCATGTCGACGGGACTGACTTTCGGTTCCATTGCCGCGCTTTTCGGGCTTTCTCATAAGATTATCGACCAGGTGCAGTATTCCCTATTGATCGTAGCGGTCATTGGGAGCGCCGTGGTGCCGACCCTGATCGCGAATGCGTTTTTCATTCCTCATTATCTATTGCCGAAAAAAGAAATAAAGATTGCTGCTTCGCCGGAATAATTTACTACCCCGGCAGTTATTCAAGAGGAGGCTTCCATGCTGAACAAGATACTCATTGCCTTTGATGGCTCGCCGCAGTCGTATAAAGCATTTGACTTCGCCCTGGAAATATCCCGGTTTTGCACCGGGGCATCGCCGGAGATTGCAGTCTTGTCGGTGGCGCAGCCTCCAGAGCCTATCGATATTGTCGAAATGGACGCAATAATCGACGGCGCTACGCAGCATTACGAAGGACTGTTCAAAGGACTCAGGGACAAAGCGAAGACATATAACATTGAAATTAAAACAGAGATCGTTGTCGGCCATCCGGCAGATCAAATTATAAAATATGCTGTCGAAAAAAAGAACGAAATGATCGTTGTGGGCCAGCGGGGCAAATCGAAAATTGCAAACTGGCTTATGGGATCGGTATCAAAGCGCGTGGCGACCTATGCTCCGTGCACGGTAACAATCGTAAAATAACGATAAGGGAACGTACTATCCATGATAAACTATATTGTGGTTTTCGCGGGGGGTGGCATCGGCTCCGTTGCGCGCTTCATGCTGGCAACCTGGATCGGCCAACGGTGGGGAAGGAGCTTTCCCCTGGGGACCTTTGTGATTAACGTCAGCGGAAGCTTTCTTATCGGCTTTCTCATGACTTTGATGGCGGAACGCTTCCTGGAAAACCCACAGTGGAGACTGCTTCTTGTTGTCGGGGGGCTGGGCGGTTACACTACCTTCTCAACGTTTCAGTATGAGACCGGCAAACTGGTCATTGACGGAGAACTTGGTTACGCGGCGCTCAATATGGTCTTGAGCGTTGCCGTCGGATTCATGGCCTTGAAGCTGGGTGACGTGATTGCAAAGGGTATATAGGAGACAATGCATGGTAACCAATGGGCCGGCGAAAAAACTGACCATCTATGTAGACGAGACGGACAAGTTCCACGGCAAGCCGGTTTATGAAGTACTGCTCGATATTTTTTTCAAAAAGAAGATTGTGGGCGTTAGTGTATTCCGGGGCATTGCGGGCTATGGAAGCGACGGCGTGTTTCATACAGCAAAGATGCTTGAGATGTCCACGAGCATGCCAGTGAAGGTCGAAGTGGTGGAGTCTGAGGAGATGATCAATAAGGTGCTCCAGGACATCTACCATGTGGTCGAAAAGGGCATGGTGGAGGTCACGGACACGAACGTCGTCAAATGTTGCCCGAAGGCGGAGGAGAAGCGCGAAAAACAAGGAGAACATATGAAGCTCGAAGGCAAGGCAAAAATGCTCCGTATCGTCATTAGTGAGGATGACAAGTGGGAAGGCGAACCGTTGTACGAAGCTATCGTAAAAAGGCTTATCATGACTGATATCGCGGGAGCAACGGTTTACAAGGCCATCGCGGGTTACGGTCCCCACAAACGCTATCACAAGAAAAAAAGCCTGACTGTGCACGGCGAGCTTCCGATCCTGATAACCGTCATGGACAGCGAGGAGAAGATTGCTAAGGTAATCCCGATCCTCGACGAACTTGTGGGAGAGGGGATCGTCGTCCTCTCAGACGTGAATGTGATAAAGTATACCCATAGAGACGCGGGTGCGTCAGGCCTGGTGTGACTGTTGAGAGTGACTGTCAATTTCTCTGAATCATTACGCGGCAGAGTCCGGCCTGCATCATCTACGAGAATGACCGCCTCATAGCGATATGAAGGAGAAAAGTGATGAATCTACACGACGAGATTGCAGCGGTTTCATATGAACTACATGAGGCGAGAGGGAGTATCTCCGGTCGTGATCTTGATGATTGGCTCGAGGCAGAGCGGATCGTATTAGCAAGGCATGCGGGGCAGGAGATCGAGGAACCCGAAGAGGAGGATAGCTCACAGGGAGAGACTGCTGCCGAAGGTGAAAAAGCAAAAGAAGTCGAAGAAACTGAGGAAAAGCAGGAAAGCGATTTCGAATGATTATCCTGAATCCCCGGTTTTTTGACGACGACCATGGCCAATAGGGGATTGCTTTGAATTACGGTGATGGAGTTCACCATTAACCGCTTCTTATGAAGCTGATGACTCCTACTCTCAAAAAAGCGTGAGGGTAGGAGTTTTTTCTGTGTACGGGAGACCATAGCGTGAACCCGGCAGTGCAAACATCTGCAACCTCAAAATATGCCCAACTGAAAACCGACCTCTTGCAGTGCATGGACGAGATGCTTATGGTCGAGAACATCCGGGGCTGCGCCTGTGAGGATCTGAAAGAAAAGGTAAGGAATAACGCCTTCAATCTTGTGGTTGTCGGCCAGTTCAAGCGCGGGAAAACAAGCCTCATCAACGCGCTCTTGGGTGCGGAGATCCTGCCTGTCGCGGTCGTTCCACTCACCTCCATCGTGACCATTATGACCTGGGGCGAAGCGCTCAGGATCAAGGTCTATTTCAACGACGGGAAAGTCGCCGAGATCAAGTCGGAAAGTCTTGTGGAATACGTTACAGAAAAAGGTAATCCGAAAAATGTGAAAGATGTACATGAAGTGATCCTCACGTATCCTTCGCCTTATCTTAAGGATGGTGTTCGGCTCATCGACACGCCTGGCGTTGGCTCGATATATCAGCACAATACGGACGTTGCGTACCAGTATTTGCCGAAATCGGATGCCGCGCTCTTTCTTCTCTCCGTGGACCAGCCCATGAGCAAGGCGGAGCTTGACTTCTTGAAGGACGTGAAAGAGTATTCAAACAAAATATTCTTTATCCTGAACAAGGCCGATTACCTGCGGGAGAACGACCTTAAGGAGTCCATCGAATTTTCTAAGAATGGGCTGAAAGAGGCCATGAGTTCTGAGGTGAAGCTCTTCCCTATCTCCGCGCGGCTCGCCCTTGAAGGAGCAGCTGCGAAGTCTGGGGAGCAGATGGAGAAAAGCATGCTTCCTCTCTTTTCCAAATACCTGCATAGGTTCTTGATGGAGGAGAAGGGAAACGTTCTCATCCTCTCCGTGACGAACAACCTGCTCCGGAGCATTTATCAAGCAAAGCTCGAACTGGAACTTGAACTGAAGTCGCTCACATCTCCGCTCGAGGAACTGAAAGAAAAATTACGAGTCTTTGAAAGTAAGAAAGGCGAAGTGGAGCAAGTGAAACGGGACTTCGAAATACTGCTAGAGGGTGAAGTCTCACGATTGGTCAAGGGCGGACTGGAAGATGATCTGCAGGGCTTCGTTAGAGACCTGATGCCTCACGAGCATACGCATCTCACGGAGCAATTCGAACAGAATAAGGCCCTATCCCTTAAAGATCTTCGCACCACCCTTGAACAAGCCGTCATCACTCATGTCAAACAGGCGTTCATCACCTGGCGCGCCATGGAGGACGAGCGGCTCGCAAAGGCCTTTGAAACCATATGCAAACGGTTCATCACCAAGATAAACGAAACGGTGGATGAGTTACTGCGCTATTCCTCCGAGCTATTCTCCGTGCCCTTCGATACGGTCAAGGCGGAAGCCCTCTGGAGCGTCAAGTCAGGCTTCTACTACAGGTTTAAGGAACAGCCTGTGGGCACCGCGATCATTGCTTCAACCTTGACCCTTGCCCTGCCGAAATTCATTGGCGATAAAATTGTCCTTAAAAAGATGAAAGAATACCTCCAGAGGGTCGTGACCACTCAGGCCGCCAGGGCAGGGAACGATTTTGAAGAACGCCTGGACAAGAGCAAGCTCGACTTCCGCTGGGAGATGTTCCAGAAGATCGACGCGACCATAGCGGGGATCGCCAGTGCAATTGAAAAAGGCATGATGCAGAGGTCGAAGGGCGCACAGGAGGTCGAGTTGCGAAAGCGGATGTTGGCCGAGACAACGGGGAAGCTGGAAGAGATAAAAAGTAGGCTTGCGCGGATCAAGGCAGCAGTCGAAGGTGCAAACAAAGGTTGAACCCGCCGCAGAGGACGGCGTCGACTCTTCTTTGGTACATAAACGGAGCGTGCGGAAATTAATAATGACTTTGCAAAAGGAGGAGTTTATGACAAAGATAAAGATGATAACCGCACGGGAGATCCTGGATTCACGGGGTAATCCTACGGTAGAGGTTGATGTAATTCTCGGCAACGGAATCATGGGTAGGGCTGCGGTCCCCTCAGGCGCTTCAACCGGGAGCAAAGAGGCAGTGGAACTACGGGACAATGACAAAATGCGATACCTGGGGAAAGGCGTCATTAAGGCGGTAAAGAATGTGAATGAGATCATCGCTCCGGAAATCATCGGTAAAAACCCCGAGGACCAGAGCGCGATTGATGAAGGCATGATCAAGCTCGATGGCACGGAGAATAAAGGTAAGCTGGGCGCGAATGCGATATTGGGTGTTTCTCTCGCTGTTGTCAAAGCGGCAGCGCAGAGCAGAGGATTGTCCATATTCCGATATCTCGGCGGGGAGGCAGCACATCGCCTTCCGATCCCGTTCTTTAATATTCTGAACGGCGGCAAACACGCGGATAACAACGTGGATATCCAGGAGTTTATGATCTCGCCAGTGGGCGCAAAGTCATTCAGAGAAGCGCTCAGAATGGCCGCTGAAACGTACCATACTCTGAAGGCAGTATTGAAGTCAAAAAACCTCAACACTGCCGTAGGAGATGAGGGTGGATTTGCGCCGAATCTTTCTTCGAATGAAGAGGCCATTCAGATAATCATCGCTGCAATAGAAAAAGCGGGATACAAGCCGGGGAGTGATATTGCCATAGTCTTGGACCCTGCAGCGAGTGAATTTTTCGAGGATGGAAAATATATCTTGAAGGCGGACAATCGCAAGTTGTCTTCGAAAGAAATGGTCGGCTACTATGCGAACCTGATCTCAAAATATCCGATTATTTCCATAGAAGACGGGCTTGCCGAAAATGATTGGGACGGCTGGCAGATTCTTACAAAAGAGCAAGGGGGAAAGATCCAGCTTACGGGAGACGATATTTTCGTCACGAACCCCAAGATACTGGCCGAGGGTATCAAAAAAAGAGTTGCCAATTCCGTGCTAATCAAACTTAATCAGATCGGCACGCTCTCCGAAACCCTGAAGACCGTAGAAATGGCGAAAACAGCCGGATATACCTGCATGTTCTCGCACCGTTCAGGAGAGACAGAAGATTCGTTCCTCGCCGACATCACGGTTGCCACAAATGCGGGCCAGATCAAGACCGGCGCGCCCGCGCGATCTGAGCGGCTCGCAAAATACAACCAACTGCTTGGGATTGAAGAAGAATTGGGCGCGAAAGCTGTTTTTAGAGGCGATTTGCGCTGGTAATTGAGAAAGGAATTAGGCATGATTCAAATCGATATTCCCGGCTTCGGTTTGGTTAAACTGGAGCACCTAGTGTCGGATTTTACCGGCACATTGTCCGTGAACGGGCAACTATTGCCAAACATGGATGCACGGTTGAACAAATTGGCAGAGTCTATAAAAATTCATATTCTCACTGCCGATACTTTTGGTAAAGCACGGACTGAACTGGAAGGGATCAACTGCGAAATACACATTTTGACAGGGGAAAATCATGATATGCAGAAAGAAACATATGTAACAAAACTCGGAGTGGGGAGCGTCGCCGCCTTCGGAAATGGAAATAATGACCGTAAAATGCTCAAGGCAGCAAGGATCGGCATCGCGGTATCGGAGGGAGAGGGATGCGCTGTTGACGCGATCATGGCAGCGAATATCCATGTGCGGAGCGCGGTCGATGGATTGGATTTATTGCTGAACCCGACGAGGATCAAGGCGACGTTGAGGTTTTAACGAGAGGAAAGCACGATGACGACTTGTCCTTTTTGTGTGATAGCGCTTGATAAAATCAAAGCTCAAAAATTCTTTTACTTTTACGATTAGAGACACGCTCGCTGTTTCCCCTGGACACATGCTGATCATACCGAAGCGCCATATTGCCGAGGACGTTCGCTCATCACTTCTTGCCCCTCGCTATTGCCGATCAAGCATTTCTCTGACCTTGCTCAACAGCTCCGAAGGCTTTACCGGTTTCGGCATGAACTCCGTGCCGTTCGGCAGGCCGTCCTGTGCGAATATTTCTCCCGAATAGCCGCTCATGAAAATGCAACGGATATTCGGGCTGCGAGCGCTGATCTCCCGATACGCTCCCAAACCGTTCATTTTCGGCATGATGCCGTCAAGAATCACGAGTTTGATTGAGGCGCGGTTCTCACTGAACCGGACAACCGCCCTGTTCCCATCCTCCGCCTCGATCACTGTGTATCCCATTCCCCGGAGAACGACCGACGTCATATTGCGTAGACTCGCGTCGTCCTCAGCGAGGAGGATCGTTTCGCTTCCACCCTTGAGTGGGACTGGATGCTGCCCGGAAGGTTCAGGCACGGCATTCGTCGTTTGGGCCAAGGGGAAATAAACGTGAAAAACGCTCCCTTTCTCCGGTTCAGAATACACATTAATGAAACCATCATGCGCTTTCACGATCCCATACACTGTGGCCAGTCCGAGACCGGTCCCTTTCCCCATTTCCTTGGTCGTGAAGAATGGCTCGAAAATCCTCTTTTTGGTTTTTTCGTTCATTCCGACGCCGGTATCTGACACCGAGAGCATTGCATAGTCTCCCACCTTGCCGTAACCGTGAGCCCGTATAAACGCCTCGTCCATGGCACGGACACTGACATCGATGATCAGTTTCCCCCTGTCCGGTATGGCATCACGTGCGTTCGTAACGAGATTCATGATCACCTGCTCAACTTGTCCCCGGTCTGCCATAATCACGGGCTGCTCGACCGAGTACTGGATCGTCATTTCGATGTCTTCGCGCAGCAGGCGGTGCAGGAATTTCTCGAAATTTCTGATCACCGCGTTCAATTCGTGATGCTCTTTTTTCGTAGGCTGCTTTCTGCTGAATGCGAGCAAGCTCTGTGTCAAAGTGGCTGCGCGCTCCGAAGACTGCAGAATCTGGTCGATATAGTGCCTCACTGGATCGTCATCCCGCAGCTTCATCAGGGAAAGGTGGCCATAGCCGATGATCGCGGACAGGATATTGTTGAAATCGTGCGCCACGCCGCCGGCAAGCTGGCCAATCGCTTCCATTTTCTGCACCTGGCGGTACTGGTCCTCCAGTTTTTTCTTCTCGGTGACATCGATGCAGATCTCGATCGCGGAGGTCACATTGCCCGCAGCATCCCGCATCGCATACGACTTTGTATCAACGTACACGGGGTTTCCGCGTTCATCGTAATGCGTATGCATAAATGCGGAGTGTTCTCCGGTTTCGAAAGTGCGCTTCACGGAGCACTGTTCCCCGGTTTCAAAACAGGGGGCCGTGCCGCGGTGTGACACTTCATAGCAGTATCTACCAATTGCATTCTCTATGGTCATCCCGGCCTTGTCGCAAAAAGCCCTGTTCGCCGAGATGATTCGGTAATCCCTGCCTACGACGACAAACCCCTCATCCACGCTTTCAAGAATGCTCTTTATGAACAGTTCATTCTTCTTTATCAACTCCTCTGTCTTCTTGCGTTCAGTGGTGTCCCGGAAGATACCGACGAGGGACTGCATTCCACCCAAAGTCACACGGGTGGCATTGATGTCCGCATAAAAGATCGAACCGTCCTTTCTCAACATCGGAACCTCAGGCGCAAGAGAGATCTCGCCGCGCTGCTGTTTGTCAAAGATGTCCCGGATTGCGGGCAGGTCTTTTCCCGGATGAAGACCCTCTATACTCAGACCAACGATCTCTTCGCGGGTATATCCGAGCATTGCGCATATGGCTTTATTTGCCTCAATGTTCCTCTTGGTCTCCGTGTCGGCGATCATGATTCCGTCGGTCGCTTGTTCGAATATAGACCGGAACTTGTCTTCGCTTTCGCGCAGGCTCTGCTCAGTTTGTTTACGTTCGTCGATAGTGCGGACCAGCTCCCTGTTAATTCTAAATATTGATTTATACCGCCAGTAGGCCATGCCGCAGACGGCGATGAAAAGAAATAATCCGCTCGCAGCAAGTATTTTGCTAGTCGTCCAGTAAGGCGCAGGCGTGCCGTACCATTTGAGATAAATCTGTTGATATTCGGGGCTTCCGATAAATCCTTTCAGGGAATTGTTCAGCCGTTCCTGTAATTGCACATTGCCCTTACGTACTACCAAACATCTTTCCTGCTCGGAGAAGGGATCCCCGATTTTCCTGATGCGGTCTTCCAGATTGGTTTCCCTCGCCTGCTTTTGAATCAAGGATTCCTCTCCGGCGAATAAATCGCTTTTCCCTGCTAAAAGACTAAAAATTCCTTCTTCATAGCTGCCCACTACAGAGAGATTTACCCCTGGCCGGTTTCTTAGGTACTCGTAGGACCGACTGCCCCCGATTACAGACACGGTATACCCCTGGGGCGCGGTATCGGGATTAATCGTGCTTTGAGAACGGGCAAAATAGGAAAGGTAGGTTATGTCTATCGGGGAACTGAACAGTAATATTTTTTCACGATCCTCGCTCTTAAGCAGGACGCTGATCTCTGACTCGCCGGTCTCTACCGAAGATATCATCTCCGGCCAACTAGGTTTACAAATATAGCGAACCTCCAACCCTGCACGCCTAGCTGCGCTGTTGATAATATCCACGGCAAAACCGGAAGGTTTGCCGGTATTAGGGTCCCAAAAAGTAACCGGCGAATAGTTGCAGTGGATAACTGCGGTTGCCTTTTCGGGTGCTATCTGCTTCTGAGAAGATTGAGCCCACGACGAAGTGATGCAGACTAAGATTATGCTTAAGGTAACGATAAAAGGCCCAGTAATCGTTCTGATCTTGTGCTTGAAAGCAGTCATTCCTAACTCCTGCTAAGGGAAAGAATTTTTTTATATGCAGAAATGCATGTCTTATCATTTGTAAATCGCGGGATCAAATCCCAATTGACAAATGACTGTTAGGCGAAGGAGAGGCAGGAGTAATAGGCATTGGATGGTACATCTCAATCTCCTTCATGGTGTGATTATAGCATAAGAGTCCACTAGAGAGCAGACAAGACTAAATACAATTATCCAGGGGATCATAGGATACACGACCACGACCAGAAGAACTCTCGTAAAAACTACGGAATAAAGCTTCTGCCGAACTTCTACCAGGAGGGCAAGAAAGCTCCGCGATGGAGACAAGTCATGCAGCCAAACCCGCGAATATCGGGATCAATCGTCGCCGTATAGGTCTCATCTCTGATTATGCCCTGGTTCATAAAGAACAGAAGAGGGGTGATTTTAGGATATGCTGATTTATATAATGAATTCAAGGCAATACAAACGTGTTTAAGAATCGCGAGCGATATGCCGATAAGAAAGCAGAGAATGATGATTTGTTTGATAGAGGTGACTGATCTGGTATCAGTATCTTAAACCAATTGCTGCGAAAGTGTGAGCAGGGCACGAAATCAGGACATAAATAAGGAGGTAGTAAATATGATAAGAAAGATTGCGATGGCATTAGTGGTGATGGTTATTACCATTTTTCTGCTCGGCAACATATCAAGTGTTTTTGCCGAGTCGGGATGGGCAAAGGATCACCCGCGTCGGCAAGAAGTGAATAAGCGCTTGAAGAACCAAAACCGCCGTATCAATAAGAAAGTAAAAGATGGGAAAATGACTAAAGCCCAGGCTGGGAAGCTCCATAAGGAAGATAAAAATATCCGCCGGGAAGAGCGGGGTATGGCTAAACAGAATGGCGGGCATATTACCAAACAGGAGCAGAGAACATTAAACCAGCAGGAAAACAAGAACAGTCGGCAGATAGGCAATTAATCCTTCTTGCTGTTTTTTTGAGCAACGAGACAGTGAAGCCAAGGCTTTATTATATCAGGAGCCAAAAGCTGATGGAACCGTGAAACGTAATCCCATATACTGCCGGGATTACGAGAACCTATTGAAGATTCGGGGAGCAAGGGTCCATGCTTGTTCCCCTTTTTTTGTGTTCGCAATCCTGGCACGGGGATCAATGTTGCCGGCATGATTGTACTTGAAGGAATCCGCCAGGCTTGGCGAAAGTGCCAACGAAAAAAGGCCGCACAAAGGCAGTCGTAAGATTTTTTTTTGTTTTTCGAATTCGGATTGTAATTTTATCAGCTTCAAAGGATGGAAACCACAACAGATAGGATTAATAAAACGTCATGCTTCAACCGTCCAAGGCGAAAATTACGATATCTTATTTAATGAAATAGGCGCACGCTTCAGGAAGCGATATGCTTAGTAACCGGTCCGCAATCTTAATAGGATTGACTCGCTAGCAGGATGTTAAATTAAGAGAGCAAAGCACTAATGGGAGCGTTTCTCACGGTAATTAAGGCAGACGCATCAATTCCTTGTCAAAAGAACCTTTGCAAGTAACGCGGTGGCGACGACCACATACTGATCAGGATTGAGCAAGGGACCAAGTAGAGAAGTCTGACCGGCCTTACTCAACAGTCGTTCATCGTATTGGGCGCCTGTGCAGAGGCGACGCAATTCCGCTGTGAGCTGTACGAAATTTACTGAACGGGACAGCCCGCGCTTGGGGCCGAGAGAACCATAAACAAGACCGGTCTCATGGAAAGCGAGCGTCGGCAAGTTTTCGGCATAAAGTGTCAGAAATCTCTCGCGTTCCTCTTTGGTTACCTCGTGCATGGTCTTTACCGTCTTCGTCACCTTTAGGCCTCCCGTAAGTACGGCATTACCAAGGCTCAGTGTACGTTTCTTATTTGTCTCCATTGAAGTGCTACTTACGATTCCAATGCCATGCAGGATGAGATTTATGTCACGATAGGGGATTGTGAGGCTCCTGCCGTCATTAGATTTGACAATGAGATCTTTCTCGACAAAATCAAACCTTCGTACGAGCCACTGGTCCGCCTCTGCCTTAATCTCGGCATTCTTCAGAACCACTGAGGAGAAGCCCTTGGATTGAAGCTCATCAGCAAGCTTCTTTGCCTGCACCTCCTCTGCAAACACGCCTACGACAAGGGGGCCGTTTCCGGGAGTGCGCAGACGTGAAAGCGCTTCAAAAACCGTCACTTTAAGAACAGTTGCAAGTACTCCAGCCAGCTCCTGTTTATTTTCCTTGACGTTGTATATCGCTAGGACATGCATCATTGTTTACCTTCGCTCGGGATTTGCGCTGGCGAAAACTTTATCAATAAATTTTCTCGATACATTCTAGTTTTCAAACAACATAACTGCTGCAGCTTCGGGATGCATGCGTCGCCTTCCATTGCAACCTGCATCCTTCGTTTCATTCATAACACCATAGTTCCATTGGCTACTTACAAGGTTGCAAGGGCAATCAGTACATAGACCATACAGAATAACAGTAGAAACTGACACGATGATGGTCGGGGCTGCCGCATCAGATTATTAAAGTGAGGCCCTTCTCAAAGATCGGGACATACTGAATTATACGCCCATGCCCCGTCATTATCAACCGGCAGAGTCTGAGGCAAATTTATCCTTAAGGATCTCTCGGAGCAGTTCCTTGGAACTTATGAGTACGGGCAGCTGATATTCCCTGGACCAATCACCGCGGGGACCAAGAAAAATGCGATCCCAATAGGTAAATTCAGGATCACCGGTTATAGCAAAATGCATAAATCGTCATTATATCAGATAGAGAATACGATCGACCGAACCTTTATCCTATGAGTTATGGTCTTAGGTTCTATACAGATAGAGATGGGGTTTCTAATGGATCAACGTACGCGATCTGCATGGATATCCCGCCTCTCACGTCTGCATCGGACTGTACGATGAGGACATGCAGCGTGATTATTTATTACCAATACCCCGGAAAACCGGAACGAGAGTACGCTCGGGAACTTTTTGAATGGGCCAAACCATCGCCTGAGGATCGGGGAGGATTGCACAACGCGACAACCGGTCCCAAAGTCCTGATTATCGGCCATGAGCCAAAATTCGGACCACGTTCCCGGTAGGGAGGAAAGTTTTCTATTCTCTGCTAGAAAAAGGTGACACAGATTGATACAACGAAACCCGTCCGATCACGATTGCGGGCATCACCAGTATCGTACTCTTCCGTCATCGATATGAACGAAGTCCGGGTATGTCCCGACGCCGCCTGTATGAAAGGTCTTCGCTAGGGTAGTAAGAATTCGGTTGTCGACACGGGGGACGCGGAAGTCTATTGCACGGCCTTGGAGGTGAAGACTGTTACATGCCACGCCCCTCCCATTCCGCCGCAGATATTCGTTATACGCATGCGAGCGGTATCCGGAAATGATAAGTAATTCCTTGTCTTTCCCGATAGTATCCTTGATGTCACAGAGAAGGTCGAGAACATTGACATCGATTGGTTTTACTTCATTGGTATAATGACACCGCATGAGATGATTAATCTCACTCAAGGCATCACGGTCATAGCTACCCGACGAATAATATTTTACATTAAGCCGTTCGCTGGTATGAATGTTATAAAGATTCAGCACTCTTTCCTTTGTATCAAGCCCGAAGACCTTCCCGCTGTAGCCGGACAGGGTGACGAGCGTCAAAATCTTTAAAAAATTTCTTCTTGTTATCATCGCCTTGAAATCCTGTTCATTTCTCTTGTTACAGAATGAAGCAGCATTGCATCAGGTAACGTCTGCTGAAACTGCCCGCTTTTATTATTACCTATCTATTTTCTTTATTATACTGGATGATAGAATTCTTTTCTGTGATTTACATCACAATCATTATCATAAGAAATATGACAGGATTCCTGCAAATGAATCGATGAATATTTCCGCAAGATGCGGCTGACGAGACATCTAAGCCTGGCAGGAAACCCCATATCGTCAAATAAATCATGCGGCGTCCCGATGGTCACGTGGGTGGGATACGGTATAGTGAAAAAGGAGAGAGAAATCACCTGCCGCTTCAGAAAAGTGATTTTAATTATAAGGCATGCTTAAAAGCTTTGAAGGACTTCGATGTTCGAGGATGTGTTATTGCCGAAGACCCTCGCGTCGAAAGGTATGCTTTGTTGCTCAAAAAACACATACGAAAAACTCTAAGCAGATTGACTAGACAGCGCTACTGTTATCGGATAGATTTAATGACAGGAACATGATACTTTAGGCATGCAATGTATGTCATCCAGTCCTATTCCGCATTCTGAACATTAATTTTCACATCTTCTCCTTTGTCCAACCTTGACACATTGGTGATGAAGCGCTATCTTTATTTTAAAATTTCCGCCTCTGCGGTCGTCCTGAGGCAAAATATCGCAATCAAATGCGTAGGTTCACAGTTTAATACCGAAGCCGACCGCATTCATCACTCAACATATCAATTTCATTATCTCGACAAGGAGAGCAGCATGAAAAACGAAAAAGATGATAATGAGGATAAAAAAGATGGGGCAGAGAACAATGTTCCCTTGCAAGGCCTGACCCGCCGCGGCTTTCTGACAACCATAGGGACCGGAGCCGTGACCCTCGCGGTCTCGGACAAACTCCATGCAACGCCTGCTGCGGATGCGGAGATGATCGAGCGAGGAGAGATGACGAAAGTAGTGCTGAACATCAATGGCCGCAAATACCGTTTGCTAGTGGAGCCGCGCTGGTCACTGCTGTATGTGCTGCGCGAACAGCTTGGTCTGACAGGCACGAAGGTCGGGTGTGAGCGCGGCGAGTGCGGCACGTGTACCGTTATCATCGACGATGTCCCGCGGTACGCCTGCATGACCCTTGTGGTTGAGGCCGAGGGAACGAAGATCACGACCCTCGAAGGGCTCATGAAAGGCGAGGAACTCGGGCCCGTTCAGAACGCCTTCGTGGAGCAGGATGCTTTCCAGTGCGGCTACTGCACTCCGGGCCAGATCATGGCCGTTGAGGGGTTTCTGCGAAAGAATCCCGACCCGTCGACAGAAGAGATTCGAAATGGCATGAGCGGCAACCTCTGCCGTTGCGGCGCCTACAAGCACATCGTCAACGCGGCAAAGAAAGCTGCAGAGCTGAAGAGATTATAAAAAAACATACGTCCACAGAGGTCACAGAGTAGGAATATCGGAATATCTCCAAAATCACCTCTGTACTCCGTAGTCATTGCTGATGTGAGGCAAACCATGAAAAAGGATGACAAAGAACTCTATTTCGCGCAGAACATACCCGTGCCGGAAACACCGATGCCTGCCGCAGGCGTGAAGCCCTGGCAACGAACGCAGGTTGTGGGTAAACCGTTGCCGCGCGTGGATGCTTACGAGCGCGTGAGCGGAAATGCGGCCTATCCCTCGGACGTGGTCCTGTCCGACATGCTTTATGCCGCCATTCTTCGCTGCCCGCACCCCAGTGCCGTAGTGAAGGACGTGGACACGAAGGTGGCGGAGAAGATGACCGGCGTCCGCGCCGTGCTGAACGGAGCGAGCAAGGAAGCCGACATCCAGTGGGCTTGGTCGCCTGATGTGAAGACCAAGCTTTTTGATCCCCAATGCCGCTTTGAAGGAGAGGTTGTTGCCGCGGTGGCTGCGGAGACCTTATACCAGGCCTGGGATGCGGTTCGTGCCATCAAAGTAAAATACGAAGTCCTGCCTTTCGTGTCCGATGAGAGAAGATCCCTTGATGCAGGGGGAGCGCCGGTCCACGCATCTGGGAACAAGATTAAAACGGACAAGTACGAGCGTGGCGACGTGGCTAAGGGTTTCAGTGAGGCAGATGTTGTTCTTGAACAGACGTACCGAAATGAGTGCGAGATACATACCCCCCAGGAACTACATGGCGGCGTGGTAAAGTGGGACGGCGAGAGCCTCACCATCTGGGAGTCCACCCAAGGAGTGTTTGCGGTCCAGGCCCGGGTCGCGGAGGTGCTGCATCTGCCGCTTTCAAGGGTCCGCGTGATCGGGCATTATATGGGAGGCGGCTTCGGCAGTAAGCTGCAGGCCGACAAATCAACCATTATCGCGGCTTTGCTCGCCAAGAAGACAGCCCGTCCGGTCAAGATGGTCCTGTCTCGAGAGGAAACCTTTATTGCCGTAGGCAACCGGCCTCCGGGCACGATGAAACTGAAAGCAGGCGTGAAGAAGGATGGTACCCTGACCGCCCTCGAGTTCAGCGGCATCGGCAGCAGTGGTGCTTATCCTGCAGGAGGCACGGCGCTCATGGACTGGCTGGTGCGTGATCTTTACCTCTGCCCGAACGTACGCACCGTCACGACGGATGTGTACATCAACGCCGGACCTGCACGGGCCTTCCGTGCTCCGGGGCACCCGCAAGGCGCCTGGGCGCTAGAGCAAATGATCGATAGTCTGGCCGAGGCGATCAAGATGGATCCTATTGATCTCCGGCTTAAGAACATTCCTGCCTTTAGCCAGGCGCGGCAAGGCAATCCACCCTATACCACGACTGGTCTTCGGGAGTGCCTCGAAAAAGGAGCAGCAACCTTCGGATGGAACGATGCGAGAAAAAAACTTGCCGAGATGCCCACATCCGGCCATATCAGAAGAGGGGTGGGGGTAGCCAGCGCCCTCTGGTTTGCCGGAGGCGGCAATCCCCCCTCCACGGTGATCGTGAAGCTCTTCTCCGACGGCAGCGCAAATCTGAACATGGGCGCGAGCGACATTGGTACGGGCACGAAGACCGTCATGGCCATGATAGTAGCTGAGGAACTTGGCGTGAAGCCAGAAGCGCTCCAGGTCGAGAATGCAGACACGGGAACGACCCAGTACGCAACGCCGAGCGGCGGGAGCAAGACCGTACCCACGGAGGCGCCGACTGTACGCGCCGCAGCCCTCAGCGTGAAACAGCAGCTATTCGATCTGGCGGCCGCGGATCTGAAGACCAACGCTACACACCTCGAACTGATTGGGGATGAGGTCGTGTCAACTCAGGACCCGCCGAAAAAGATCAAGATAGCGAATCTTACAGGTCTGAAGAAGCGCGGTATGATTGTGGGTGTCGGATACCGCGGCCCAAACCCCGAGGGTAAGGTGGTGAATCCCTTTGCAGCTCAGTTCTGCGAAGTTGAGGTAAATATGAAGACAGGCGAAGTCAGGATCATCAGGTTCCTGGCAACCCATGACAGTGGTAGAGTGATGAACCGGCTGACCTTCGACAATCAGGTCTTCGGCGGCATTACCATGGGAATCGGGTTCGGCATGACCGAGGAACGGGTCCTTGATAAGAATCAGACCGGCAAGATGCTGAACAAGAGCTGGCATGAGTACAAATTGCCGACAATGCTCGATGTTCCCGCGGACATGACGTCGCTGCCGATTGAATTGCCGGACAACGAGGCCAATATTTCAGGCGCAAAGGGTCTGGGTGAACCCGTCACGATACCAACGGCAGCGGCCATTGCGAATGCCGTGTTTCACGCAACGGGCGTTCGTGTGAACGAAACGCCCATGAGTCCGGTACGGCTTGTGAAGATGTTTGCGGAAGCGAAGAAGTAAGACCCTTTTGCCATACACGTCGCAGAGAAAGGATGCTGCGAAAGCCGCCGTATAGAGGTAAAGACTGCAACATTTCCCGTGCTAGACGATGTCGTCTTCGCGGCCTGGGGCAACAATTTTAGCTTGTTATTCTGCGGAGGTACTCGCCATGCTTTCTAATTTCTCTTACATACGACCGAAGACCTTGAAAGAGGCCTCAAAGCAGCTCGCATCGGAAGGTGCGCGTCTTTATGCCGGAGGCACGGACCTGCTCGGCTGCCTCAGGGATCATGTCTTCGAGATTGATAAGATGGTAAGCATCAGCGGTCTCAAAGAACTGAAAGGGATCAAAAAAACAGCTGATGGAGGCATTCGGATCGGGGCTCTCACGACCATTTCCGAAGTCTCGGAGAACCCGGTCGTGAATTCTCATTATTGGGCACTGGCACAGGCAGCCCGTGAAGTTGCGAGTCCCCAGCTTCGAGCTCAGGGTACGATCGGCGGAAATATTTGCCAAAAACCGCGCTGCTGGTACTACCGCGGAGATTTCCACTGCCTTCGAAAGGGAGGGGAGAAGTGCTTTGCCGTTGCCGGCGAGAACCAATATCACAGCATTCTTGGAGGCGGACCGTGTTTCATTGTCCATCCTTCGGATACGGCCTCTGCGCTTGTTGCGTTTGAAGCTTCTGTCCGTATCGCCGGGCCAAAAGGAGCCCGGACGGTAGCAGTCGAAAAGTTCCACGTCCTTCCGAAGATAGATGTGCTCCGGGAGACCGTGCTTGAACCAGGCGAGATCGTTACTGAGATCTTGCTGCCGCCGGCGCAGGGAGTGAAAAGCTCGTATCGCAAAATAAGAACACGCGCTTCCTGGGACTTTGCGCTCGCAGGACTCGCGCTTGCTATCAAGTTTAACGGAGACGTTGTCGCCGACGCGCGCGCCGTGTTGAGCGCCGCCGCACCCATTCCATGGCGCTCCCGGGAATTAGAAAATTCGATCATTGGCCATCGCCTGGATGAGTCAACCGCGGCACGGGCGGCAGAGGCAGCAATACTGAACGCACGACCGCTGGGGCAGAGTGATTATAAGATACCGCTTTTCCGCGGCATGATCGAAGAGGAACTTCTGGCTGATCAGAAATCCTACTAGCAGGAACCTGGAGAGCGAGCCTCGCATACAATTTCATACAGCACCTCCTAGGTTAGATGGGCGTCTGTCCCTGAGGTGCCTTCATATGAATATCAACGATCTATTTTAAAATTTATTTGAGTTCAATTTGTACATCGGAGGTTACTGGGGAGCACGCCGGGGGAAGGGGAATCTCGAGGCTGACCCGTGTGCCTGTCCTGCCGGCGCATATGGTTGCGGTTCCTCCTAAATCTTTTGCACGCTTTTGCATAATTGAGAGTCCTCTCCCGGATGTTGTCTGTCCACTCCATCCGATTCCGTCGTCCCGGACTTCCATGGTCAGCCTGTCGTTCAATATTTTTAAGGCGACCGTGACTGACATCGCATGACGGTGCGATGGAATGAAGGGTGAGGGCTGCGGTGGAATATGCGGACAAAGGGTTTAGGAATTCCAAGGCTCTCGGCGGTTGCGTGAAAGGCTGGAAAAAATCCGGTTATCTTCTTCAGGAACAGGGAGGGGGGGAGCCTCCCAATATACTCACTGACAATCTTGACTCTCCGGGTTCTATCCTGGAGTTCGCCAGTCGAAATATGCAGACACACTTGCCGTCAAAGCTTATGATTCTTTCTCTTTCAGACGTATTTCAACTCGCCTATTCTGAGCCCTGTTCTCTGACGTGTCGTTGACGGCAAGCGGTTTCTGATCGGCGTACCCTTTGATCGAAAGACGTGAAGGGTCGATGCCGTTACGGTTGATGAAATATTTTAAGACGTTTGTCGATCTGGCAACGGATAACTCCCAATTCGAAGGATAGAGACGTGTTTTAATCGGGACATTGTCAGTATGCCCTTCGATGTCTACAAGGAAGGCGGGATAGCGTTTTATAATTTGAGCGATGGTGTCAAGCATCGGCTCCGAACTTTTTAGCGTCTCTGCTTCACCGGGTCTGAACGTGACTCTTTCTTTCAACGTGACAATGATTTCTTTATTGACGGCCATAACGGAAACGTCATTTCCCAGGTTGTGTTTTTTTATGGCAGAGCTCATTTCGCCCACCATCTCGTCACGAGCGGAAAGGTCTTCCATATGCGTGTTCGCGGCTACATGGTTGTGGTTTTCTTCTGCAACGGGTTTCCCGCCGGTTTTTGACAGAACCGAGAACATCACGAAGAATATGAGCAGTAGCGAAAGCACATCGCTTAGCGTAATAAGCCAGTTGCTGTCGATATCGATGGCGGGCCTGGACCTTTCGATGAGCGCCTTGCCGGGAAAAGGTCGCGAAACCCTCGATTGCGTTTTCCCTTCTTCCGCAACTTCTTTCATGCTACTCTCCTGGGGTTAAAATATCTTCGGCAACTGGCTACCGGATGTTTCCGCCGCTGGTTACCGCCAATTCACCCATGGTCCCGGACAGACCGGGTTCTTTCGTATCGCGATAACCATTTATTTTTTCCGCAATTAAAAGCGGGTGTTCACCGTCATTTATGGACAGAATGCCTTCGATGACATCATGCATAAGCGACTCGGTCCGGATGGCGCGTTCTTCAAGTTTTGCGCAGAGTGGCAACATGAAAAGATTTGAAATGATCACCCCGTAAAAAGTCGACATCATGGCCATGGCCATGAGAGGAGCGATAGAATCGATTGACTGCATGTTTTTAAACATCTTGATGAGACTTATTACTGTTCCGGCAAGACCGAAGGAAGGGGTAAGGCGTGCAATTGTCTTTAGAACGTTCTGGCTGAAATTAAAATCCATAATTCGCATCGCCATCTCCCTTTCCATAATAGAACTGATTTCTTCATGCGATTTAGTGGTTAACAGAAGATTAACACCTTGCTTTAAAAAATCGTCCTTGATAAACCTCATTTGCCTTTCCAGTCCCCGGATATCGGCTCTGCGGCTGGCTCTCGCTATCTCAAGAATATCTTTGGACAAAGCCAGCCTGTCCCTCTGAGGCCGGAATGTATCAAAGATGTCGGCGAAAGTCTTTTTGAGTCGTTTGACGGGGAAACCCAGAAAAACGGCGACAATTGTACCACCAAGAACGATCGCCAACGCGTCAGGATTAAAAACCATCGTAATCCCGATATTCCGGAATACAGTCGTGGAAAACAACGCGAGAGCTAAAATGAAAATACCGGCAATAATGCTATTCATACTATCCTCCAGCGATTTATGATCTATTGCATTTCCTTCAACAAATAAAGCAACTATGATGCCAAACGATGCATTTCTCTGAAATTATGATTTCGTGCTGGATGTGCTACGGTTATTTTGTGTTTATGAAGTATTGACGAACCGGTTTTCAGACTTTTCATCAGGAACTATTTTCCCGTGAGGAACTATTTTCCCACCGATGAGGGAATTGTCACTTTGAAAGAGGTTAAACGCGAGGGTGCGGGGCTCAGAGCCGTTCTTTCATGCTAGGCGACAGATTTTATATTTAAATGTTGATGATAACTGGCTGATAAGGGAAGTTAACGATTGAGAGCGCAAAAAGGCAGGAGCGTAATGTCCTCCGCTACTCCTGAATGCTCCTGTGCAACTCTTTTCACGTCGTCCCAGCAGACTTCTGCGGCTACATTCAGTGCGTTAAGGCGGTCGGTGATCTCCTGCATGATGTTCGGAATTATTCCATAGACATCGGGATCGACTTCGAGCAAAACCCTTCCTTTATCGGTAAGCGCGGCCTTGACTGGTTCGTACACAGATTCTCCTGACGCTCCCACGTCGATTTCGTCGTAGAGCTTTTTAATGTTCTCCGGCCGGACGCGAATACAGCCATGGCTCCAGAACCGGTAAACGCTTGCAGGGGAAATCGTCTCGTGGATCGCGATTTCCGGAAAGGAAGTGTACAATATGTGTGTACCGAGGGGATTACCCGGACCCGGCGGGACCTCGGTCAATACCGGCTTGCCCTCCAACAGCATCTGCTCCTGGATCGATTTCGGTACGTGCCATGTCGGGTTCCGTGACTTCCTCGTAATGGTAAAACTTCCGATGGGAGTATGCCATCTCGTATTGCCTCGCCACTCAGGCATCCCGAGACCGACAGGAAAGGATAATTCGACCATACCATTTTTAAAGAAGTAGAGCATCCTGCCGGAAACATCAATAATAATGCCATTATCGAGGGTTTTCGGCACGATCTTCGTGGTGTTGATAAGCAGCTCCTGTCCGGGAACCAGGCGTTGAACCGGTTTAATATGGTTTGCCATTGCAATGACACGGGTTTCCACGCCGACCTTCGCGCTTATCAGTGCAAGACTGTCTCCTCGTGTGATGCTGTAATGCACAGTGTCGCCGTTGATGACGGCCGCGACGGCCGCAATAGGAGTCAGGATGATAATCAGAATAATTCTTATGCGAGTCACGATTAGCTCTCCTTGCGCCAACGGTCGTGCTCATGCATGGCGCTGCCGAAATGACAAACTGCTTTCCTGCTTTTATAAATAGTATAGCGCGATTTGTGATATCGGTTTGAACTGGCTGAAAGTTGCCGTGGGGATCAGGTCAGCCGAATGATCGGCGGACCCGGGAAAAAACAATTCCTCGCCATGAAATTTTTGATCAGAAGGATCTATAGGGAAGAGAGCGTTGCTGCAGTCAGGTCATTACCAGGATCGCACGCGCCCGTTGTCGATGTGGACAAAATCCGGGTAGTGTCCCACACCGCCGGCATTGAAGGATCTTGCTACTGCAAAGAGTTCGGAATTGTGCACCTGGGGAAGGTAAAAATCTATTGCGCGTCCTTGCAGATGGAAGCTGTTTTTTACAACGCCTCTTCCCATTCTCCACAGGTAGTCGTTGTAGGCGGGAGAGCGGTATCCTGAAATGATCTGGATCTCCGCGTCTTTTTTTATCCGGTCCTTGACGTCGCAGAGAATGTCGAGAACTCCTGTGTCTATTGGCTTGATCTCGTTCGTATAATGACATCGCAAAAGTCTGTTGATTCCGGCAATTGCCTCCTTGTCGTAAACACCGCGTGAGCAATATGTTACATGAAGTCGTTCCCTGGTGTGGGTATTGTAAAGATTCAGAACACGATCCTTTTCGTCATATGCCGGGAGCGCGCCAGCGTAACCGGAAAGCGTGAGAAGCAAAAGCATTTGAAGAAATGTCCTTCTTGAAATCATGGTTAATCCCCTTTTAACGATCATACTGGACAGTATCGTGCTCTTGAATAGTTCACGAAACCAGCGTTGGACCATTGTTCCTGCATAGCAAGCGTCAAGCCGGCATTCACAGATAATGTTTGAAAGTCCTGGTCATGCTCGCATACTAATGTCGTATTGATCAGGGATGACGTCTAAAGAAAATTCGAGCTGAATTATACACTCGTCGTGAAAGAAAATGGAAGGATTATTGTAACGGCGAATTGACTCACAATAAATGTTACCCAAGCGAATCCTGAATTATATCGTTGACTCATAATTCATGTTACCGGAAC
>Ga0209415_10001539_pt1 | contig 44158 bp, 37 predicted proteins | sample PeaSoiSIISIP2007_FD_187696 | JGI IMG/M metagenome (GOLD analysis project Ga0209415, IMG submission 187696) | Peat soil microbial communities from Weissenstadt, Germany - SII-SIP-2007 (SPAdes) (version 2) | ecosystem: Environmental > Terrestrial > Soil > Wetlands > Peat | place: Germany...
GGGCGCGTAGCTCAGGTGGATAGAGCATCAGCCTTCTAAGCTGAGGGTCGCTGGTTCGAGTCCAGCCGCGCCTACCATGGATCTCAAGGCACTACGCCGGCTCGCTCAAACGGCCATCCGGCACATCCGAAGAAGGGGATCATGAAAAAGACCCTCAATTCTACCGGGTTGTGAAGATGGCCACGGCGCTGAAGATTTTCATTTCGTCGGTGATGCGGATAACCATCGAAGACTTGGGAGCAGAGCGGCAAGCGGCGTATGACGCCGTGGAGGTGTGGTCGCCCGTCGCGCGCGCGTGGGCATTTGAGAAAGAGCCCGCTTCGACGAAGCTGCTCCGCGAATCCTACATTGACGAGGTAAAGACGTGCGACCTCTTGTTGCTCATCATCGGCCGTACCATGACGCCGGGCGTTCGCGGGGAGTTTGATACGGCGCAGGCTTATGGAAAGCCGATCCTGGCTTTTGTCAAGACGATGGAACGTGATCGAGAGGCAGAAGAGGTCGTTCGTCTTCTGTTCACGAAATACGATCGCTTTGTCGATGCTGCCGATCTTCGCGAGAAGGCAAGGGCAGCCGTAGGGCATGAGATTCTTCGACGAGCTAGGCCCGAGACGGTTCCGGCACGGACCGGCGATTGGCTTACATATTTGCGGGGACTTCCGCCAGGTTCGGTAGTCCACATGAGACCGCTGGTTCCCAATTGCCCGAGCGATCTTTTTTCCATCCGTAGCGCGGAGCCTAACTTGGTGGTCCTTCAAAAAAGCGGTACGGGCGAAAGCGCGAAGATTCCAAGCACGCGCATCGCCGAGGTCCTGATGACCGACGCGAGCGAGGCCCCTGTAGTGCTGCTCGATGGGCGACTCCAGTGGACCACGGTTGGACGTCAATGGAGGTTCTTTCCTGAACTGCCAAACGCGAATGATCCCCTTCAACTTGGAATCGCTAAGGAAGGGAGCCGACAAAAGCCGCTTAGCGAAGCCACGTCAGCCGTCCTCGCCGCCAGAGGATTCCGGTACAGTTGGGCACGTACCGATCGACTGGCGGACCGACTCGCGGATAGCACCCATGAAGTTTTCTACGATGAGGATGGCCGATACCTCTTGAGCCGCGGCCCAGACATTGACGCAATCCTGGTCATTTCGCCTGTCGGCAGCTAATTTCCTTGGAAAAAGGGGGAGCCGCGAAACAGCAATGACAGATAACACCTGTACGTCAATCCACTAGAGCATGCCAAACAGCAACTCAACGCGAACATCAACGCGGTCATCGTTCCTCTAAATGCTTCAGCCGCGCGTCGATCACTTCTTCCACACGGCGAAGTTTCGCCGCGCCACATTTCCCGCATGCCGTCGAAACGCGCATCCATGTGCGTGCGCAAATCGCTCAGACGATTGTTGTGGATCAGTATGCCGAACAACACCGCAAGCGTAGGCACGCCGATCGAGAGAGCGGTCTGAACGGAGGGATCGGTCATCTCTTCCTGATCGTAACTCAAGTGCGCCAGACGGATTGTTTCTCTCCGGTTAAAGTGTGATAAGATCCTGATTCTGCAAGCTCACCACGTACATTTAGGGAGTTCTCTAGAGTGAAAGTTTACGACACCAATGACATCCGGAATGTCGCCCTCGTCGGCCATGGACACTCCGGAAAAACCTCTTTGGCCGCGGCGCTCATGTTCACCGCCGGAGGCACCCAGCGGTTGACCCGAGTCGACGAAGGCAACACGGCCACCGATTTCGACGAAGAGGAAGTCCAGCGCAAGATCACGATTTCTACAGCGATCGTCGCCGCGGAGTGGAACAAGAAGAAGATTAACCTGATCGACACGCCCGGGTTCAACATATTTATCAACGACACGAAAGCGTCGCTGGTGGCGGCCGATGCCGCGATGGTGCTGGTGGATGGCGTGGCCGGCGTCGAAGTTCAAACCGAAAAGGTGTGGAGCTTCGCCGAGGATTTCAAGCTGCCGCGCGCAATCGTGATCAATCGCCTGGATCGCGAGCGGTCCAGTTTCGAGCGCGCGCTCGAAAGCGTGCAGCAATTTTTTGGGCGCGCGGCGATTCCGATTCATTTGCCCATTGGCTCCGAGCGCGACTTCAAGGGCATCGTCGACCTGGTGCGCATGAAGGCGTACACCTATACGAACGGCGGCGACGGCAAGGGTAAAGAAGGCGACATTCCGGCCAATATGGCGGAAGCCGCGCAGAAGGCTCACGAAGCTCTGGTCGAGATGGTGGCCGAAGGCAACGACAAGCTGCTCGAAGAGTTTTTCGAGACGGGAACCTTGCCCGCCGAGCACATTCTGGATGGGCTGCGCGACGCAGTGCGCGGGATGCGTATGTTCCCGGTGATGTGCGCGGCGCCGCTCCACAACGTTTCGAGCGATTTGATGCTGAATTTCGCCCTCGAATATTTTCCGGGACCGGCGGATCGCGGGCCGTGGAAGGGAACGCTCAACGGCAAGGAAGCGGAACGCGCCGTGAAGGATTCCGAGCCGGTGTCGGTGTTCGTGTTCAAGACCATCGCGGATCCGTTCGCGGGGCGAGTGTCGTATTTCAAAGTCGTGTCCGGAGTCCTGAAAAACGACGCGAACCTGGTGAACGCGCGCACCGGCGGCGCCGAACGGCTGGCCCATATCGGCGTGCTGAGCGGAAAAACGATCGTGCCCGTGACCGATCTTCACGCCGGCGACATCGGCGGTGTGGCGAAATTGAAAGAAACGTTGACCGGCGACACGATGGACGACAAAGCGTCGCTAATCGCGTATCCGGCCGTGCAGCTGCCGGAGCCCTCCATCGCCTACGCGATTTCGGCCAAGACGCGCAACGACGAAGATCGCATGGGCAACGCGATCCAGAAGATTCTGGAAGAAGACAAGTCGCTGCGGTTTTATCGTGATCCGCAGACCAAGGAATTCTTGCTGGCCGGCAGCGGGCAGCAGCATGTCGAAATCATCGTCAGCCGGTTGAAGAAACGCTACGGCGTCGACGTGGAACTGCACGCACCGAAAATTCCGTATCGCGAAACGATTCGCGGGAAGGCCGACGTGCAGGGGCGGCACAAGAAACAGACCGGCGGGCACGGGCAATTCGGCGATTGCTGGATTCGCGTGGAACCGCTGCCGCGTGGCGGGAAGTTCGCGTTCGAAAACGAAGTTTTCGGCGGCGCCATTCCGCGAAACTTCATTCCCGCGATTGAAAAAGGCATCGTGGAGGCGGCCGAAAAGGGATATCTCGCCGGATTCCCGATGGTCGATTTCAAAGTGGTGGTCTATGACGGTTCCTATCACGACGTGGATTCTTCTGAAATGTCGTTCAAATTGGCTGCGCGGAAAGCGTTTCGCGCCGCGATGGAAGCAGCCAAGCCGACGATTCTCGAGCCAATCATGAACGTCGAGGTGCAGGCTCCGGTGGAATACGCGGGCGATTTGATGGGCGACATGAACGGGCGGCGCGGGCGCATTTCGGGCATGGATACCAAGGGCGGAACGCAGATCATCCGCGCGCAGGTGCCCATGTCGGAGATGCTGAACTATCAAAACGATCTGATTTCGATGACGCAGGGCCGCGCGTCCTTCTCCATGGAATTCGATCATTACGATTACGTGCCGGCGTTGCAGCAGGAAAAGATCGTGGCCGCGGCCAAGGCAGCCAAGACCGGCGAAGAAGAAGAAGAAGAGTAGCCTATGGCTACTTTTGGTCGCCGTGGCTGTTCCGTGACGGATCATCGTCGGTCTGGCGACGGGATTATCGCGGACTTTTGGGGGTAGCTTTGCTACTTTTGGTCGCCGGGGCTGGTCAGTGACGAATCATCGCTAGTCTGGCGGCGGGATAATCGCGGACGTTTGCGAGAAGAGAGGTCTTCCATGATGCGGATCGTTGCGCTTATTCTCTTGGCCCTGCCCGCTTCAGCTGAGACGAAGGTCTTCAAGAATTTCACGCTGATCGACGGAACCGGGAAGCCTGCCGCTCCAGGAATGTCGATGATCGTTATCGACGGCCGGATTGCATCCATAGGCCCGGCCGCGAAGATCAAGACGCCGGCCGGAGCGGAAGTCATTGACGCGACGGGAAAATTTATCATGCCCGGACTGGTGAACGTCCATGGGCACGTCGGCTCGACCGTCGACATGCAGCAGGGACCGCAGTTTTATACCAAAGAGAACGTCGAGGAGCAGCTTCAGATCTACGCGTCTTACGGTGTGACCACGGTGTTAAGTCTTGGGACTGATCTCGATCCCGTGTTTCAGGTGCGCGACGAGGAGCGCGCTGGGCGGCCGCATTTCGCGCGAGTTTACACGGCCGGGCGAGGGTTCACGTTGAAGAACGGGACTCCGGCCGCGCAGGGAATGCGATATGAGGTTGCGACGCCGGAGGAAGCCGGGCTGATTGTCGATAAGCTGGCAGCCGAAAAAGTCGACATGGTGAAGATGTGGGTGGACGATAATTTCGGGCGCGGAAAAAAGCTGCCGATCGAGATCTCCAGCGCCATCATCGCGGATGCGAAAAAACACGGGTTGCACACCGCGGCGCATATTGTGAATCTTGAAGACGCGAAACAACTGGTGGATGCGGGTTTGTATGCGCTGGCGCATAGCGTTCGGGATCGCGATGTGGACCAGGCGCTGATCGATGCCATGAAGAAGCGCGGCGTCTGGCAGATGCCTACGCTTGCTCGTGAGATTTCGACATACATATACGCCGAGTCTCCGAAGTTCCTCGACGATCCATTTTTGACGCGCAGCGTGCCGCCGGCCGTGCTGGCCGCCGTGAAGAGCGAGAAATACATCGATGGAATCAAATCGAGCCGGGATTTTGCGCGAAATCATGAGCTGCTCCAGATGGCCATGAAGAATCTGAAGCGCGAATCCGACGCGGGCGTGAAAATCGCGATGGGTACCGATAGCGGGCCTCCGGCTCGGTTCCAGGGCTACTTTGAGCAGTGGGAGCTGGAACTGATGAAGGATTCTGGGCTCACGCCGATGCAGGTAATCGTGGACGCAACGAAGAACGGCGCGGAATTGCTAGGGGCTCGCGACTTGGGCACGCTGGAGCGCGGAAAATGGGCCGATCTGATCGTGCTGCAAAAAAATCCGCTCGACGATATTCGAAATACACGGACCATCGACGCGGTGTACATCGCTGGCAACCTTGTAAAACAGTAGGCGGATTTTGTACAATCCAATTGCTTCCAAAGGAGTGTTTCTCATGAAAATTCATCGTCTTCTCGCAGCCATGGCGCTGGCGGCTTGTGTCGCGTTTGCGCAAGGTCGGGGTCAACAACAGCGTGCTCCGGGACAGCCGGGGCAGGGCGAAGCGGCTCCGGCGGCGCAGGCCCGGCGTGGACCGCCTCCGGAAGAGAAAACTTCGGTGACGCATCACAAAGCTCGCGTGGGCGGGCAAGAGATCAGCTATACGGCGACGGCGGCCACCTACGTCATCAAGAACGATGAAGGCGATCCGAAAGCGACGTTCTTTTTCGTCGCATACACGAAGGATGACGTAACCGACGTGTCCAAACGGCCGCTGTCGTTCGTATATAACGGCGGGCCGGGATCGGCGTCGCTGTTCACCCACATGGGATTGGGGCCGAGACGGATCGCGCTGACCGACGACGGGCATGGGATGGCGGCGCCGTACTCCATCGTCGATAACGACGATTCGTTCCTGGACGCGACCGACATGGTGTTCATCGACGCCGTCTCGACGGGTTACAGCCGTCCGGCTCCGGGCGAGAATCCGACGCAGTTTTATGGGATCGTGCAGGACGCGACGATCTTTTCGGATTTCATTTATCAATACGTCACGCGCAATGAGCGTTGGGCGTCGCCGAAGTTCCTGCTGGGCGAAAGCTATGGCACCACGCGGTCCGCACAGCTTTCGAACGTGCTGCTGCACCGGCATGAGATGTATGTGAACGGCGTGGCGCTGATTTCGTCGGTGGCGTTTGCGAACTGGGGCGCGGATGACCGGTCGAAGTTCTTTCTGCCGACCATGATCACGTCCGCATGGTATCACCACCTGGTGGCTCCGGATTTGCAGAAGCTGACGGTCGAGCAGATCGCGCAGCAGGCTCGCGATTTCGCGCATGGGGAATATGCGGCGGCGCTCGAAAAGGGCGACCAGATTTCGCCGGCTGAGTATAAGAAGGTGGTCGCGGATCTTTCGCGGTTCACGGGGCTTTCGGCGAAATACATCGAGGAGACGAATCTACGCATCAGCCCGCAGCGCTGGTTCAAAGAATTGCTGCGCGACAAACGCAAGACCGTCGGACGTCTGGATGCGCGATTCACTGGCGAAGATGTCGACGCCGCGGGAGAGCGGAATGAGTACGATTCGAGCGAGGCATCCTATGAGGGCGCTTACGTGGCGATGTTCCAGGACTACGTTCGCCGTGAGCTGAAATGGACCAGCGATATGTACTATACGGTCACCGCGAACGTGCGTCCCTGGGACAACGGGCAGCCGGGTGCGGTCGCGGAAGCGCTGCGGTCGGCCATGACGCAGGAGACGTACATGAAGCTGCTGGTGGTATGCGGCTACTACGATCATGCGACGCCGTTCAACGGCATCGAGCAGACCGTTTCGCACATGATGCTGGAGCCGGATATTCGCAAGAATGTGACCTTTACGTATTACGAAGCCGGCCACATGATGTACATCGACAAGAAGGCTCGGGAGAAGCTGCATCGGGACATCGACGGCTTCATTAATTCGAGCTACAAGCACGAGGGAACCACGACCGGAGGGGCGGGTCAATAAGCTGGTGGCTCCGTCCGGGGTCGAACCGGAACACCCTTTCGAGTACCAGATCCTAAGTCTGGCGCGTCTGCCAATTCCGCCACGGAGCCGACTGTTCGCATTATATCGTCTGCGTCTGCGTTCTTAGGTTCGCGGCGGCGGAAACAGTTTGTCGGTTCGCGATAAGAGCCAACGCGCCCGGCGCTGCATCACCAGATTCAATTGGCGATGCTCCGGCCATTTGTTCACGTCGACGCGTAGTGCCCGGCGCAGCATTTCCTGAAATCCGGCTTTGTCTTTCTGCGGTACCAGGACCTTTTCCGCATAGGTGACGAGCGGACCCGCCTGGTGTTCCCCGGCGAGCGCCATATTGCGATCGAAGTGTTCCTTCGCGATCGCGAAGCGGTTCGGCTTCGGGTTCAGGCGCGACATTTCATACGTGATCAGAAAGCCGTGAATGGCGCCTTCTTCGAAGGCCTCATCGAGCTCGAGAACGCGGTCGCACAGCGCCTCGAAGCGCGGGATTTCGGGCAGCATGGTGAAATCGTGCGACACGGAAAGCGCGGCGGCCCAGGAGAGCGTGGTCCAATACGTCATCTCAACGTCGGATTGTTTCAGAACTTTCACGGCGTCCTTGGGATTCGCTTTCAGTTGCGCGCCGAAATCCTTGTGTTTCACTTCCAGGCCACGAAGACCGTAATTTCGCGCGCGAATATACAGCTTCGCGGCTCGGGCGCGGAGTGCGGCCGCGCGAGCCCGGTCGGTATCTTCGATTTCGTCGGCATCCTCTTCAACAAAAGCGTAAGAATACTGCGTGAATCCGCGGGCGGCGGCGAGCAGCAAGCCTTCATGCCGCGGGCTTTCGGCGAGCAGGCTCTCCACCAGCTTCAGGCTGAACGGAACGGCAGAGCGAATCAGCTCGGGATCGTCGTCGGATGCGAAGGTGTCGCCGGTTCCCGCGAGCGCGTCGCCCACCTTGTTGATCGCGTATTTCTTAATCGAGCAGGAAGTAAGCAGGAGAAGGATCGGCAGCGACGCGCCAGCCAAGAACACGGGTAATTTTACGTTGGGCACATTACGCAGAGTAAAGTGAAGGGATGCCTTTTGCAATGCAGGCGGTGACCGCCGATGTGTGATCTGGTCTGTTTCAACCCCACGTGCCGCGCGCGGTATGCGATCACGGACGTCTTATATAACTGCACCAAGTGCGGCGGACTGCTGGAAGCGGACTACAAGATCGATGCCGATCCCCTGGAATTGAAGAAGTTGTTTCGAGAGCGGCGGATGAACAACGCCCCGCTCGATTCGAGCGGAGTGTGGCGATATCGCGAATTGTTTCCGTTCTTGGACGACTATGCGTACGTCACGACACTGCGCGAGGGAAACACGCCGCTGCTGCGGGCGCCGCGGGCCGCTGAGTATGGCGGGCTGGAGCGGATCGAGTTCAAGCACCAGGGATTCAATCCGACCGGGTCATTTAAAGACAATGGGATGACGTGCGGAGTCGCGCAGGCGCGCCGATTGGGAAAGCGTCGCGTGGCTTGCGTGTCCACCGGGAACACCTCGGCGTCGATGGCGGCGTATGCGGCTGCCGCGGGGATCGAGGCGCTGATTTTTCTGCCGCACGGGAATATTTCTTTCGGAAAACTGGCGCAGGCGCTCGAATATGGCGCGCGGACACTTGAGGTGGAGGCGAATTTCGATCAGATTCTGGCGTTGGTCCGGATACTGGCAGAACAACTGGGAATATATCTGTTAAATTCGATCAATCCATTTAGAATCGAAGGACAAAAAAGCATTATTTTCGAATTATTAGACCAGCGCGACTGGCATGCTCCAGACTGGATCGTGCTGCCGGGCGGGAATCTGGGCAACGTATCGGCTTTTGGCAAGGCTTTGCGCGAAGCGCGTGCATTGGGTTTGATCGATCGGATACCGCGGCTGGCCGTCGTGCAGGCTGAGGGCGCGGCTCCGTTCTACGATTTTGTCGCGCAAGGGGGCGAGTTTCATCCGGTCGAAAAACCCGAGACGCTGGCGACCGCGATTCGCATCGGCGATCCCGTTTCATGGCCGAAAGCATTGCACGAAGTGCGCTCCTCGTGCGGGGTGGTCGAAAAAGTGACCGAACAGGAGATCGCGGACGCGAAAGCGCAAATCGGGCGCTGCGGGATCGGATGCGAGCCGGCATCGGCAGCGACTTTAGCGGGTATTCGCAAGCTTACGGGGCGTGGAATCATCGATCGGGGCGCAGACGTCGTCGCGGTACTGACCGGCAACCTGTTGAAAGACCCCGATTATATTTACAAGTACCATACCGACCAACTCGAAGCGCCCGGCGGCGTGCGAATCCGATCGACCTTTGGGAATAAGCCCGTGGTCGTCCCCAACGATCCTGACCGGATCGCGGAACTGCTCAGAGTATAATCGGGATGTGCAAAAGACCTTTCTAATCGCGGCTGCGATGCTGCTCGCGGCCTGCTCGCGCAACATCCAAAATCCCGAGGCGGTGCGCCAAAGCGTGATCGACTACTTGAAGGCGAGGACCTCGCAAACGGGATTGAACGTCGACTTGCTCCAGGTGGATGTGACGTCGGTATCGTTCGATCGCGACCAGGCGCGCGCGTCGGTTTCGATCCGGCCGAAAAACGGCGGGGGCGGAGCGATGATGATGGGCTACATTCTAGACCGCAAAGGGAACAAATGGGTGGTGCGGCCGCGTGAGGATGCTGGCGCGAGTCCGCATGGCGCAGGCGCCGGGGCCGAGGATGGGAAGGCATTGCCGCCGGGTCACCCGTCGATCAACCCGCCGGCGGGACAAGGCGCGCCCTCGGGAACTCTACCGCCTGGGCATCCGGCCGTAGGATCCAAACAATGAAGACGGTCGCCGTGTTGGGCGGCGGACCAGCCGGATCGTTTGCCGCGGAGCGTCTGGCCGCCGCGGGACTGAAAGTCCTTGTTTTCGATGAAAAGCTGGCTTGGGAAAAGCCATGCGGCGGGGGCTTGACCTACAAGGCGTATCACGAGTATCCGTTTCTGATCGAGAACGACACGCCGAAGCGGCTGGTTTCGGAAACCGCGATCGCCGCGCCAAAGGCGGGCGAAGTGAGTATGGCGCTGACGCATCCGCTGGTGATTTATTCGCGGATGGATCTGAATCACATGCTGCTGGAGCGCGCCGAACGCGCGGGTGCTTCGATCGAGAAGACGCGGGTGCTGGGAATCGAGCGGCGCGATCGCGGATGGCGTTTGCGCACGCAGGTGGGAATTGCCGAAGCCGATTTTTGTATCATCGCGACCGGTGCGCGAAATCCGCTGCGCGAGGTGGGTACGGAGTGGAGCGCGAAGGACACCATGAGCGCACTCGGGTATTACGTGCCGGCATCGCAGGATCGAATCGATATCCAGTTCCTGCCGCAGCTGGAAGGATACATCTGGGTGTTTCCGCGCTGCGGTCATCTTTCAGTGGGAATTTGCGGCAAGGGCGAACCCGCGCAATCGCTGCGGGCGCGTTTGGAGCATTACATGAACGAGCGCGGGCTGCGGTGGAAGGGATCCGCGTTCTACAGCCACATGCTGCCTTCGCTTGAGACGCCGGGTTGGAAGAGAAATCGCGTGGCCGGCGAGGGATGGCTGGCCGTCGGCGATGCGGGTGGTTTAGTCGATCCGATCACGGGCGAAGGTTTGTATTACGCGATGCGGTCGGGCGATCTGGCGAGCCGCGTGGTGGTCGATGACGCGCACGGGCTGCTCGAAAAAGCAGCGGCGTATCGCGCACTGCTGGCGCATGAGTTCGCGGTGGATCTGGAGTTCGCGGCGTCACTCGCCAAGCGGGTTTTCCTGGGCAGCTTCATGTTCAACTCGGTTCCGGCGCGGATGATTCACTTCATGCGGCGCAGCCAGCGCTTCCGCGATCTGATGCAAGACCTGTTCGCGGGCACGCAGCCGTATTTGACGTTGAAGAGCCGCCTGCTGAAGAATCTGAACGGCACGCTTCACGAAGTGTTGATGAACTTCTTCCTGAACCGGGTGATTCCGGAGCGGTCGCGCGCCAGTCTATGAAAACCGCGCAATCCGAAGCTTGGTTCGCGCGGGCGCAGGCCCGTATTCCGGGAGGCGTGAATTCTCCGGTGCGTGCGTTTCGCGGCGTGGGCGGCGTGCCCAGGTTTATTGCGCGTGGGGAAGGCTCGCGCATTTTCGACGTCGACGGAAATTCGTACATCGATTATGTGTGCTCGTGGGGTCCGCTGATTCTCGGGCATCGGCCGGCGTGCGTCACCGAAGCGCTGCTTGAGGCGATGGAGACCGGCGTCAGCTTTGGCGCGCCGACTGGGCGCGAAGTGGAGATGGCGGAGCTGATCGCGCAGATCGTCCCGTCCATGGAGATGGTGCGGCTGGTCAACTCCGGAACCGAAGCGACCATGAGCGCGCTACGATTGGCGCGCGGGTTCACAGGCCGCGACCTGACCATCAAGTTCGAAGGCTGCTATCACGGGCACGTCGATTCGCTCCTGGTGAAGGCGGGTTCGGGCATGGCGACGCTGGGGATCGCCGACACCGCGGGAGTTCCGGCTGCGTTCGCCGGGACGACCATCGCACTGCCGTTTAATTCGATCGCCGCGGTAGAGAAGGCGTTCGCGGAGCGTGGGAGCGAGATTGCGGCGGTGATCGTTGAGCCGGTGGTCGGGAACATGGGATGCGTCCCCCCGGTCGCTGGATTCTTAGAGGCGCTGCGGGAGCTGACTTCGCGCCACGGCGCGCTATTGATTTTCGACGAAGTGATGACTGGCTTCCGCCTGGCGCTGGGCGGCGCGCAGCAGCGCTTCGGAATCAAGCCGGATTTGACCACTCTCGGGAAGATCATCGGGGGTGGGCTGCCGATGGCGGCGTACGGCGGTCGTGCCGATGTGATGCAGAAGATCGCGCCGGTGGGTCCGGTGTATCAGGCGGGAACGTTGTCGGGGAATCCGCTGGCGGTCGCGGCGGGGCTGGCGATGCTGCGGTACTTGGTGGCGCATCCCGAGGTGTACGAAACGATCGAGGCTCGATCGGCGCAGTTGACGGCCTGGAGTCCGCCGGGAGTCACGGTGAATCGCGTGGGTTCGATGTTCACGTTCTTTTTCGGCGAAGGTCCGGTGACGGACTGGGAATCCGCAAAGCGCTGCGATACCGCCCGGTTCGGAAAATTCTTCCACCATATGCTGGAGCGCGGCGTATATCTGGCTCCTTCGCAGTTCGAAGCGGGATTCGTTTCGGCGGCGCACAGCGAAGAGGATATCCGTCACACGGTGGAGGCGGCTCGTGAACACTTCGCCGGGACTTTGTGAAACGTGCGCGTTCTGTCGCGTGATCCGTTCCGATCGCGGGTCGATCTTCTATCTGTGCGAGCGGTCGTTTACGGATCCGAGTTATGCGAAGTATCCGCGGCTTCCGGTGCTCGAGTGCGCGGGTTATCTGAGGAAGATAGATCCGCAGTCTGAATGAAACGCAAGAAAATAACCGCTTGCTGGCGAATCTGTGGGAAAAGTCGGCATCCACCGCTTCCTCTGGTCGCGGCTCGTTGCCGGCTCTCTCAAATATCGGCAACTTAGACGAGCCGCGACCGAAGGAAGCGGTCAATCCTGCGGGTTTTCACACAGACTCTGGCGCGCGCGGCTCGGCCAGTAGCTGATGTAACAGAGAGCCAGAACCGAGCCGCGACGGCTACGGAGCGGTTTTCGCTGCGGCTTTGAACGTCTGCACACGGTTGACTATTCGTAAAAGATTTCCAACTCGACCGGCGAGCCCGATCCGCAGCCCAGTTTTTTCGCGGCCGACGCCTGGTTCGCGGCGACCTCGATGTACCCGGAGCTGCCCACGATCGCGAACAGCTCGCCGATCGCGGTTTCGGCGTAGGTGAGGGCCAGGCGGTGAATCCGCTCCAGGCCGACGCGCAGTTCGATGGGACGTGTCTTCACGTCGGCAAAATCGTCGATGTGGAGATTCGTAATCAGGTTGCCGAAGCGATCCACTTTGAGAACAGTTCCGGTCCACACATGCCGGGCGATGCGTTCCGGTTTCAGCAGGAAGCTGCGCACGTAGTCGGTAATAAGCTTCCCGAATTTCGGGGCCGGCACTCCGGCGGCCAGATGCGCGGCCGCAGGCGCGAAAACATCGCGGCCATGAAATGTCCGGCTGACTTGCTTCCCGATCACTTTGGGGTTCGAAATCACACGGACTTTTTGGGGCGCCGCGTCGTAAATCATCGAAAGGACCCCGTTATCGGGCGCGATGAAGAACTGGCCGCCTGCCTCCGCGAGAATTGGCCGCCGCGCGCTGCCGACGCCGGGGTCGACCACGATTACATGGATGGTCCGCTTGGGAAAGTATCGCCACGCTTGCGCGATCACAAACGCGCCTTCATTCAGGTCGTAGGGCGGGATCTCGTGGGTGATGTCGACGATGGTGGCGCGCGGAGCGATTCCCAAAATCACGCCCTTCATGGTTCCCACGAAGTGATCCGAAGCGCCGAAATCCGTTGTGAGAGTGATGACCGGCATGTAAGAATTGTGTATAGAGCCCGTGAAACGCTATTACTTCGATCACAACGCGACTACGCCGGTATCCGCCGACGTCCTTCAGGCGATGCTGCCGGCGATGACCGAAGTGTATGGCAACGCTTCCAGTATCCATTATTTCGGCCAGGCGGCGCGTCAGAAACTGGACGAAGCCCGGCGGCAGGTGGCTGAGATGCTGGGCGCATCGGCGGAAGAGATCGTGTTCACTAGCGGCGGGACCGAGGCGGATAATTTGGCGCTGATCGGGATCGCGCAGAACGGTCACGCCATTACCACTACAGTGGAGCATCCCGCAGTGCTCGCCGCCAGCGCGCAGTGTGCTTCGGTGACTAAAGTCGCTGTCGATGGCCGCGGCGTCGTCGACCCCGACGCGATCCGGCGGGCGTTGCGTCCGGACACGAAGATCATCAGCGTGATGCATGCGAATAACGAGCTCGGCGTTATCCAGCCGATTGCCGAGATTGCGAAAATCGCGCGCGAGGCCGGTGTGATCATGCACGTCGACGGAGTGCAGGCTGCGGGAAAGCTTCCGGTGGATGTTCGTGCGTTGGGCGTCGATTTGTATTCGATCAGCGGGCACAAGTTCTACGCGCCTAAAGGAGTCGGCGCGCTGTACATCAGGAAGGGAATCGAGCCGACGCCGATGCAGCGGGGCGGACATCACGAACGTGGCCTGAGGGCGGGCACTGAGAACGTTCCGGGAGCCGTGGGACTCGGGCGGGCGGCGCAATGGGTTAAAGAATCGGGCGCGGATGAGGTTGCGCGATTGGAGTCTTTGCGAGACCGACTGGAGCTGGGGATTCTGAATCGCGTCGCAGACTCTCATGTGAACGGCGCGGGTGCGCCTCGAACTGCGAACACTTCGAATTTGCGATTCGACGGGATCGACAGCGATGCTCTGCTGATCGCGCTCGATCTGAAGGGATTCGCGGTTTCGAGCGGATCGGCTTGTTCCAGCGGAGCGACCGAGCCGTCGCACGTGCTGATCGCGATGGGATTGAGACCGGAGCAGGCACGGTCTAGCCTGCGCTTTTCGTTGGGGCAGTCGAATAGCGTGGAAGACGTGGATGCTTTGATCGATGCGGTTGCGGAATCAGTCGCGCATCTGAGAAAGCTGGCGCCCGCGTATGCCTGAGTCGACAATCGCGGTGGCGATGTCGGGCGGAGTGGACAGCTCCGTGGTTGCGGGAATGCTCCATCGGCGCGGGGAGCGCGTGATCGGGTTGACCATGCAGCTCTGGAACCAGCGGCGGATGCCGGAGCTCGCGCCGAACGGGCCTACCGGGCGATGCTGTTCGCTCGATGATGTGTACGATGCGCGTTATGTTGCGCAGCATTTGGGGATTCCGTATTACGTGGTGAATTTCGAGCAGCGCTTCGAGCAGCAGGTGGTGAAGCCGTTCATCGACGATTACCTGAACGGGCGCACGCCGATTCCGTGCACGCTGTGCAACAACTTTATTAAGTTCGATCAGTTTCTGGAGATGGCGGCGGGCGTCGGCGCGGAGCGGATCGCGACGGGGCACTATGCGCAGCTCGCCTGGAATCCCGACAGCGGGCGTTATGAAATGCGGCGCAGCGCCGATCGCGCCAAGGACCAGACTTATTTTCTATGCGGGCTGACGCAGGATCAGCTTGCACGGACGATGTTTCCCCTGGGAGGATTTGAGAAGCAGGAGGTTCGCGAACTGGCGCGCGATCTCGGCCTGCCGACGGCGGAAAAGCCGGATAGCCAGGAGATCTGCTTCGTGCCGAACGGCGATTACTCGGCGTTCATCGACGCGTATCTTCAAGAGCAAGGAATCGCTCGCGAAGATATGGCCGGCGAACTGGTGACGGCCGGTGGCGAGGTTCTCGGCGAACATTCGGGAGTTCATAAATTCACCGTTGGGCAGCGGCGCGGGCTCGGCATTGCCGCGGGCGAACCTCTTTACGTGATATCGACAGAGCCCTCTACGCGACGCGTCGTGATCGGGAAGAGCGGCGATTTGCTGCGCGCGACGATGAACGTGAAGGATGTGAACTGGATCTCGATTGCGCCTCCGGCGGCGCCGGTTCGCGGCGAAGTTAAGATCCGCAACAAGCATTTTCCCGCGGCCGCGACCATTACTCCTCTGGACGGCGCTCGCGTCGACGTGAGGTTCGATGAGCCGCAGCGTGCCATCACTCCGGGACAGGGCGCGGTGTTCTATTCGGGCGATCTGGTGCTCGGCGGCGGCTGGATCGAGTAAGTGCTCGAGTATTGGGCTGCGTCCTTCGTGCTGGCGACTCTCGCTGCAACTCCTCTTAGCTTCGCAAATGCGCTGGCGCGATCTTACGTAAAGCTGCTGGATGTGGCGATGCCGAGGCTGCGCCGCGTCGCTTTAAAGAATCTCGAAATGGCGGGATTTTCGGACCGCGAGAAGATCGCCGACGGAGTTTTCCAGTCGATCGCACGGCTGCTGGTGGCGTTCGCGCGGTTCCCGACGATCACGCGCGAGAATGTTGGCGAATGGATTCGTTATGAAGGGCTTGAGAATTTCACCAAGGTGCTGGAGCGCGGGCGTGGTGTATTGGTCGCCACTGCGCACTTGGGAAACTGGGAGCTGAGCGCGTTCGCGCACGCGTGGATGACCGCGCCTATGAATATCGTGGTGCGTCCGCTCGATAATCCGCGGGTAGATGCGCTGGTGGAGAAGCGGCGGGGCTTGTCCGGAAATCGCGTGATTGAGAAGAAAGAAGCCGCGCGCGGAATCCTGCGGGCCTTGGCGGCAAATCAGGCGGTGGGGATTCTGATCGATCAGAACACATCGCTCGAAGAAGGCGTGTTCATTGATTTCTTTGGCGTGAAGGCTTGTGCGGGCAGTGCGTTCGCGAAGCTGGCGTATCGCAGCGGCGCTGCCGTGGTTCCCGGGTTCGCGTTATGGTCGGCGGCGGAGAACAAGTATGTGCTCCGATTTTATCCGGCAGTGGAGATCACCGGCGACGCCACCGCCGATACGCAGCGGATTCAGACCGTGCTCGAAAGCGTGATTCGCGAGTATCCGGATCAGTGGTTATGGATTCACCGGCGATGGAAGACTCGGCCGCCGGGCGAGAAGGCTCTGTACTAGCGCTTCCGTTTCGGCTGCACGGATTCCACCAGCGAGAACTGAAGTTTTTTCTCCACAGCGTCGGCTCGGTCCAGGCGAACTTGCACTTTGTCGCCGATTGAAAATTGGCGGCGGCTCCTCTCGCCGATGATTTTGCGCGTGTTTTCGTGGTAGTTGAAACGATCGCCCCAAAGGGTTTCCAACGGGACCAGGCCTTCGATGAACAGATCTTCCAGCTCGACGAAAAAGCCGAAGCGCGTGGTGGAAATAATCAGTGCCGCGAATTCGTCGCCGACGCGGTCGAGCATGAAGCGGATTTTCTTCCATTCGACCAGTTCCCGCTCGGCTTCGGCGGCGCGACGCTCGGATTCCGAGGACGAATCGGCGATGGCGCGAAGATTCGAATCGTAAGTGCGGCCGTCAAGATGGGCGGTCAAGATGCGATGGACGATCAGGTCGGGATAACGGCGAATGGGCGATGTGAAGTGCGTGTAGCTGGGCGCGGCGAGCGCGAAATGACCGACGTTATTGTCGCTGTAACGGGCTTGCTTCAACGATCGCAGCATCAGATAACTAAGGATGCGCTCTTCGGGTTTGCCCGCGATTTTCGCGACCAGCTTTTGGTAATTGCGCGAGGTGAGATTCGGGTTATCAAGCGCGAGCGTCTCGCCGCGCAGGCGCTTCACCGGGGTCGCGCCCGCGCCGAGCGAATAGCCGTAATGCGCCGCGATGTCTTCGAATTCGAGTACACGCTTAGGGTCGGGGCGTTCATGAATACGGTAAATCATGGGAACTTCCGCGGCTTCCAGATGCGAGGCCACGGCCTCATTTGCGGCCAGCATGAACTCTTCGATGATGCGATGCGCGATGTTGCGCGGGGCTCGCGTGACGCCCGTCATTTCGCCGAATTCATCAAACTCGAGCAGTGGCTCGGGAAGATCGAAGTCGATGGAGCCTCGGCGAACACGCTTGCGGTTCAGGATATCTGCGAGTTCGCGCATCAGCTCGAATCGCGGGACGAGTTTGGAATAGCGGTCGCGCTGCGCCTGGTCGCCTTCGAGAACGGCATGAACCGCGGTATAGGTCATGCGTTCCGCGCTGCGGATCACGCCACGCGTGAAATCCTGGCGGACCACGTCGCCGCGCGGATCGATTTCAAGCAAGGCGCTTAGGACCAGCCGGTCTTCGTTGGGGCGGAGCGAGCATTGATCGGTAGACAGTTCCACCGGCAGCATCGGCACGGCGCGATCGGGGAAATACACGCTGGTGCCGCGTAGAACGGCTTCGCGATCGATGGGTGTGCCGGGGCGAACGTAATAACTGACGTCGGCGATGTGCACTTGCAGCGCATAATTGCCATTAACGCGGCGATCCACCCACACGGCGTCGTCGAAATCGCGCGCGGTTTCGCCGTCTATGGTTACGATGTCGAGTTCGCGGAAGTCGCGGCGCTTGGCGATTTCAGCCGCGGGAATCGGTCCGGGAATGGTGCGCGCTTGCTCCAGAACTTCGTCCGGGAAACGATGCGGGATGTGATGCGTGCGGATCAGGATCTCGACGTCGATTCCAAAATCGCCCGGATGGCCGAGGATCTCGGTGATGCGGCCCACCGGGCGGTCGCCATCGCCGCCGAAATCGAGAATCTCGGCCGTCACGATCATGCCCTCCAGGTCGTCCACGCGTACAGCACGCGCACCAACGCGATGCGCGGCGGCTTCCTCAGGGGGCCGTTCCATGCCTTCGGGAATGCGGATCCACTGGCGGATGCGCTCATCATGCGGGATCACCACGTTGGTCTTGCGGCGGACGTGAAATTCGCCGACGATTTCCGGATGCGCGCGGCGCAGAACGTCGATAATGTCGCCATGCGCGCGGCCGCCGGGATCGACACGGCGGATGCGGACCGTGACGCGATCGCCGTGCATGGCCCGATGCGCGCCTTCTTTGGAGATGTAGATGTCGCCTTTGACGCCTTCTACCGGCTCGTCCGGAATCACGAAGGCGTAGCCGTCGCGATGCGCGCTGAAGCGTCCTCGAATGGCCGGCGGCTTACCCGATTTTTTCGCCACGTTCCATTATGATGGTAAGTCCATGCAGCTACATTCCGTGAGATTGGAGATTCCCGAAGGCGGGAACATCGTCGTTGGCCAAAGCCATTTCATCAAGACCGTGGAGGATCTATATGAGGCCGTTGTAAATACGGCGCCTCAGATGAAATTCGGCATCGCGTTTAATGAAGCGTCCGGCGCTTGCCTCACGCGCGTGGAGGGAAACGACGCCGATCTGAAAGGCAACGCGACGCGCAATGCTCAGTCGCTGGGTGCGGGCCATGTCTTCGTGATTGCGCTGCGCGACGGGTATCCGATCAACGTGCTGGCGAGGATCCGCGAGATTCCCGAGATGTGCTCGATTTTCTGCGCGACCGCCAACCCGGTCGAAATGATCGTCGCCGAAACGGAGCAGGGTAGAGGCGTACTCGGCGTAATCGACGGCAGTTCGCCGAAGGGAATCGAGACAAACGCGGACGTCGAGTGGCGTCAGGGGTTGTTACGCAAAATCGGATACAAGCGTTAGGAGTCTGTCCCCAGCCACAACCCGCCGATCTGGCAGGCGAACGTGGTCGTGGACAGAGCGGTCTGTCCCCTTTTTTCAACAGTCTCTTTAGTGGGCCGGCTTATATAGCAGAACCAGCGCCGCGCCGATCGGCACCAGCAGCATTCCGACCCAGAGCAACGGGTTGATCTGGTCTTTTGGCGGATTCATCCACATCGAGTAGAGGACATTGATCACCGGCGCGCCGCCGAACACCAGCGGCATCACGTAAGTGGGGACGCCACCATTCTTGAAAGCGTAGATGATGAAAATCGCGCCCAATGCGCCGAGTGCGCCACCGATGGTCGCGTTGATAATGCCGGCTTGATTGAATCCCGACATCCCATTCGGTCCCAGCGCGACTAGAGGCGCAAGAATTCCCATGACGAAATACGCTCCACCGACACACAACAGAGCCTTCATCGGACTGCCGAGGCCGATTTGCCCCTTGGCGAGAATCGGGCCATAAAAGCCCCAGGAAAGCGCCGCGCAAATGGCAAAGACCACCCAAGCCATGGATTTTTTCCTCACTGAAGATGAAGTTTGCATAGACACCGATCGCCTATTGTAACGCGGCAATCGGAGGGAACGATACAGCGCCATAGTCTGGTCCACCACTCGGTCCCAGCTTCGTTCGCTCTTAAAAAGTCGACGGCTCGAATCAGCGCGCGGATGTGGCCATAACAAAACGCGAACGATTGTAAGCCGCCGGGACCACGGTCGGCCTGCGGCACGTGATCCGCTATCAGCAGGTACGGATACCGGACTTCGCGATAGAGCTGTTAGCCTTCACGAAATCGATGTCGCCCTCGTCCGGGTAGAAGTTTCCGGGGCCGACACGCACTACGAGTCGCACCGGCCAATATTTGGGGCAGGACTGCGCCGGCACCAATACCGCCCAATCGATGGAGTATGTCGCGGCGCGAGGGTTTGTCTTTCATATTTGACCGGGTCCACGCGCGGCTTTCGTCCCGTCTAATAAACCCCGATGGTCGGATCCGGCACCTCCCCGAAAGTGGTAGGCAAAGATTCCGACGCTTAGGGATTCGATTTTCCTTGATATTCACTAACCTGAAACAGGCGCCATTTGAAAAGCGCTTAGAAACGATGGAGGCGCCCGCTGCAACGCTTGTTTTCCGCATTTCCAGGAGGATGGCCGGGCGTGACTCTGCTGTGCCTGCGCGGCGCGCTTGGGTCGGCGCTGCTGATTCAGGGCCAATTCTACTTGCGCGAACCTAATCCGACACCCGCTGACTGGTTCGTTGGTTTGACGCTACTGGCGGCCGCCAGCCTTCTGGCGATCGGTCTGGCGACGCCAATCGCGGGCGCAGTTGTGGCGCTGGTTGGAGCGGGCGTGGGGCTTTCGGTACTCCCGGCTAATGCGCCAATGGTGTTTGAAGGAAAACTCTCCGTGGTCTTTGCGGTCGCGATGCTGCTGGCGGTGACTGTCCTCGGTCCCGGAGCGTTTTTCGTCGACGCCCGTTTGTTCGGACGCCGTAAAATCATGATTCCGCCCAGTTCCAGGAAGCAATCATAGTTGAAGTGTCTGGATTGAAATTCGTTCCATCCTAGCGCGACCGCTCTAGCGAGTCCGCCAAGAAAGACGGAACAAATTGCCGGCGGGAACAGTACAAATTTATGTGGCTATGCCGCAGACTCAGAAAACGCTCCGGCTGTGGCCCGGCGTAGTCGCTGTCGCGCTGCAGTGGTTAATTCGCTATGTTGTTCCCGTGGTCGCCCCCGACGTCTTGATGTACGCTGTTCTTAGCGTTCCTGTATTTGGGTTAGCGACGCTGGTGTGGTGGGCTTTCTTCAGCCGCGCACCCAGGCTCGATCGCTGGCTCGCCATCGTCCTGCTGATCGCGGCGCCGTTCGCAACCTACCGCTTCATCGACAAGTCGATTGCCACGGGAATGATGGGACTCATGTTTCCCATGTTTGCGATCCCGGTCCTGTGCCTCGCGTTTGTCCTCTGGGCGGTAGCCGCCCAGCGCCTCTCGGATGGACTTCGGCGTACGACGATGGTCGCAACCATCCTGCTCGCCAGCGGCGCCTGGACGCTTTTGCGCACAAATGGCATCACCGGCGCCGGCGGTTCGAGTTTCGCGTGGCGTTGGGCGCAAACCGCAGAGCAGCGGCTCCTGGCCCATGCAAACGACCAGCCGGTGGCAGTCCCTCTGACTCCGGTGGTCGCAAACACTGCCGCTGAGCCACACGCCGTCCCGGCCGCCAAGGAGCCGGCGCCTCCGGTAGCGGCGAAGACAGAAGCAGAGCGGGTCGTGGCCCGATCGGGTGACGAGTCACGCGAGCCCGTAACCGAAGTGGTCTCGGGAGCCGACTGGCCCGGCTTTCGCGGACCCCACCGCGACAGCATCATTCCCGGAGTGCGGATCGAGACGGACTGGGCTGCGTCGCCGCCCGTCGAGCTGTGGCGCCGGCCGGTCGGACCCGGGTGGTCATCCTTCGCGGTTCACGGCGATCTCTTTTACACGCAAGAGCAGCGCGGTCAAGATGAGGTGGTTTCCTGCTATAGCTTGAAGACCGGCCAGCCGGTATGGAGACACGGTGACGCGGCGCGATTTTGGGAGTCCAATGGGGGCGCAGGTCCTCGTGCGACGCCGACTCTAAACCATGGCCGGGTCTATACATTCGGCGCGACCGGAATCGTGAGCGCGCTAGACGCCCGCACGGGCGCCGTCGTTTGGACGCGCAACGCCGGGTCCGACACTGGCACAAAAATCCCGGAGTGGGGGTTCGCTAGCTCGCCGCTTGTGATGGAGGACCTTGTCATCGTCGCTGCCGCCGGGACGCTCGTCGCCTATGAGATTGCCACCGGCACACCGCGCTGGGTTGGCCCAAACGGCCACTATGGCTACAGCTCGCCACATCCGTTGACGATAGACGGAGTCGCGCAGATCCTGCTGCAGGATGGTCCCGGCGTGACCAGTGTGTCGCCAGTGGATGGAAAGCAGCTTTGGGAGTACACGTTGCCGGCGAACGCGCGAATCGTTCAGCCGGCTCTGACCTCGGATGGCGATCTGATCGTGAGCGAGGGCGAGGGAAATCCCGTGCGCCGCATCGCGGTCGCGCACGGACCCTCCGGTTGGACGGTCGAAGAGCGCTGGAAGTCGATGGGGCTGAAGCCCTATTTCAACGATTTCGTCATACACGACGGCCATGCTTTCGGCTTCGATGGCGGCATTCTCTCCTGCATCGACCTGAAGGACGGCAAGCGCAAGTGGAAAGGCGGGCGCTACGGGAGCGGCCAACTGGTGCTATTTTCCGACCAGGACGTGCTGCTGGTGCTCTCCGAAGAAGGCGAATTGGCCTTGGTGGCGGCGTCGACGGACCAGTACAAGGAACTGGCTCGGGTCCCGGCGATCGAGGGCAAGACCTGGAACCATCCCGCCCTGGCCGGCGATGTCCTGTTGGTTCGCAACGGCGAAGAGATGGCCGCGTTCCGGCTGTCCCTCGCGCGCCGCTGATAGAAAAAGACCGTGAAATCAAAGTTGAATAATTCCGCGGCGCACGGCGATCGCGATTGCCTGGGTGCGGTCTTTGGCTCCCAGCTTGTCCATGATGTGCTTGATATGAACTTTCACGGTTTCTTCAGAGATGAACAGCAGTTCGGCGATGTCCCGATTGCGATTTCCGCCAGCTACATTGCCAAGCACTTCGACCTCCCGGACCGTTAGAGCGTCATCGCTCATGTGCTCAGCCAGATGCGCCGCCACTTGCGGCGGGACGCGTTTCTTTCCGGCGTGTACCTGACGGATCGCGTCCGCTAACTCGCTGGGAGGCATGTTCTTCAGCAGGTATCCACGCGCTCCGGCTTCGAGCGCGCGTTGGATCTCCATATCCTTCGAAAGTGGTGAGCATGACGATGCGCGCTTGCGGAAATTCCTCCCGGATCGCGATCATGGCATCAATGCCGCTCAGAGCCCGCATCAACCCCGGTTTTATCTGCGAATCCGGCGGCAGCCGGTCCGCCGCGACATGGACCTGCATGGACGCACTGAGAAATCCCTGCAACAGGGTATCGTGCAGCTCCTGTGCGATGCGCGTTCGCTCCGCCAGCCGCTCCTCGAATCTGACGTTCAGACGCTGGGTCATCTGATGCAGCCTGCGTCTGTAAAGGGCCAAGGCGGCCATCAGGCAGGCGATTACCACGCTGGCGCGAAACCACCAGGTCTGCCAGACCAGCGGTTCTCCCTCGAAGGCGACGGCTTCCTCCTCGTTACTCCAAACACCATCCGGATTGCTCGCGATCACTCTAAAACGATAAGATCGCGGCGGCAGGTTGGTGTAGACCGCTTCCCGCGTGGCCGCCGGCTCGCTCCAGTTATGATCGAAGCCGTCAAGCCGATAGCGGAAGCGAACTCGCTCGGGGACCGAAAGGCTCAGACCTGCATAGCCGAATGTGACCCTCTGATGTCCGCCTGGAATATGAACCGGCTGCCCGAGACCAATCGAAGCTCCGTCCGCCGAAATCGACTGGACATGGGCGATCGCCAGAGCGGAGTTGCTCTTCAATCGCCCGGGATCTACCACCGAGATGCCTCGATTTAAAGAAAACCAGATTCGCCCCGCCGGATCCTCGATCACGGACGAATTCCGCTCTACGCCATCCACTCCACGCAGACCGTCGGCGAGTCCATACTCTCGACGCCGTCCAGGGACCGGGGCACGCCGGCTTTAGTCAGTTTCGACCCGTCCCAGCGTACGATGCCCCCGTCGGTGGCGACCCAATCTCTGGATACCCCCTTCGGGGTATCGCAATTGACGCGTTAGCCAGGTGACTCAGTTGCCCATTTTCTTGATCGCACCCAGCGGTGTCTGCAAAGTTCCGTCGTTGTTGATGTCGAAATCGTAAGAGAAGGGCGTGAACGATCCAGCCTTGTAAAAAACGACTTTGCCGCCGCCGGTGAAGCAGTCGAACGGCATCTCGCCGCTCGCACCTTCGGTAATGGTGGCCTTGCCGGAACGAAAAACGACCTTCATGCCGCCCATGCCCGAGACGTGCTCCCAGCGGCCTTCATACTTGCCCGCGCAGGTAACCAGACCCGGCTTGGGAACTTGACCGGCCGCACGCTGAGGCGGAGGAGCCGGCGCCGGGGTGGTCGACATGCGGATATTCTCCGGAGTGGTGTTGACGACGTCGGAGCCGAAACCCGTATCGACGCCGGGCACTTTGATGTCGTACATGTTGTCGCGCTGGCCGCGGATTTCGCCCTCCATCCACCGGCCGTTCACCAGCACCTGCACGCGATCGTGTAGATCGTATTGCCCTGCTGCGTGATCCTCGGCCGTGAGTTTTCCGACCCGATGCACCTCCATCGGCCACAGTTTGGAAACCTCGATCCCGTTGGGCAGATGAACCACGTAGGATCGGCCGTGTACAGCAATCACCTTGGCTTCCTGCCAACCATCGATCAACACACGCACCGTGTCGCCGACCTTGAACCCGCCGGGTCCGGCTCCGTTTTGATTCACGGCTGGATTCGGAGCGGGAGCCGCAGCGGCGCGCGCGGCGGCCTGGGCCTCCGCGGGCGTCTGCACATGGCACAGCGGAAGCAGGGCCATCACTTGCGGATAGGTGGATCTGCCGTGCTGAAATGGCCGCCCGCCGTTGTAGGATTGCACGTCGCACGAGTCTTTGGCCGTGTTCCCAGTGCACGACAGGAACTTGAAACTATAAGGCGGCTGACACTGGTACATCACGTTCATTTGCAGCGCCGGCGTCTGCGCGAACAGGCCGGCCATGGGCATGGCGAAAAGTAGACGTCGGGCGAGGGAATTTCTCATCTGATAAACCTCCGCAGGCCGGTAGATCTCACGAAAAAAGTTTTCGTGGGGAAGCATATCACATAGAAACGGCGAATGCCGCCGAGGGAACCCGTGGGAGCGACCGCTGCGGCCGGATCTCAGTGCCCCGGTGACGCCGGAACCACGTTGTCGTGAATAAACCACGTGGTCCTCACGCCGCCGCCAAACCGCGGAAGTTTTGCGCGAACGTCGGGCCAGAATTCGTTCCAGACATTCGCCACCACTGCGAGTCCCATGATCGTGCCGGCGTTGCCAAAACCGCGGGCGGGGCTAAACTGCTCCGGCCGCCAGGTCTGTGCGATAAACGGCATGGTCGAGCCCGCAACAAACAAGCTGTAGGCTGGCATGGTTGTTCCGCGGTCGCTCCGGACCATGAAGGTGTGAATCGCGGCGTAGCGGGCGCGAGAAAACAGAGTGCCCTGTCCGGAACGGAAATAGCGCGGATCCTCATGATCCAAGGCGCGTACGCCAAACGCGATATTCTCGCGCAAAAAGCTGCGGCCAAAGGTGGACGCCGCCCTAAGTGCGATGGAGGTTCCTTCGGTCCCCCACTGGTGAGGCCGGTTCAGGCCTTCATCGATCAGGCTGTGAAGCCCATCGGCGAACAATGCACCCGGACCGAGCACCTTATCGAAAGTGAAAAGATACTTCTCGGTGAGAGTGAGCGGAAGGTAAACCTGCGAGATAATTTGATCCGACGACAGAGGGGTTGAACCAGACGGGACGATGCTGTTTTGGTCCTGAGCGAGCAGTAATCCCGCGCTCCCGGCGAGGAGCATCGAGGACGTCGCGAATTGCGACCAGACTGCCCTCACAGCAAATCCTTCCGTTACGAATCCATCCCCAACCCTAATCCCGACCTAATAGTCGCTACACTATACCTCACTATCGGTTGAAATGCCAGATTAATCGCGTGCGTTTTCGATTTTCCCGCTCGGAGGCGGGTTTTCTCCGCGAGTCGGGACGTCAGCCGAGAATAAACCTGGTCGACACTCAATTGTCACGATGTTCCAGGTAAATTGTGGCATGACGGCTGTGAACTGCTGAAATGACGAAGCGGATCGTCATTGCGTGCTTCGACGCAGGAGGCGGGCATCGGGCAGCCGCCTCGGCACTCCTCGAAACAATCCGGAGCCAGCGCGCGCATTGGTCGGCGGAAATTCTTAGAGTCGACGATGTGCTGACCCCGGTCGACCCGCTTTACCGCGTGACCGGAACACGGGGAGGGGAATTCTACAACTGGTCCCTGCGCCGAGGCTGGACTATGGGATCCGCGCAGGTGATCTCCGTGATGCATGGCGTCATCCGGCTGCTCCATTCACAGCAGGTGCGCTTATTGCGTCAAGCGTGGACGGAGCTGAAGCCCGATCTGGTGATCTCCGTGATCCCTCATTTCAACCGGGCCCTGTATGAAAGCTTAAGCCTGGAAGCGCCAGGCACGCCATTCGTGACCGTGGTCACCGATCTGGCCGACTATCCTCCGCACTTCTGGCTGGAACCGCAGGATCAGCACTTTATCTGCGGATCGGATCTGGCCGTGCGGCAGGCCCGCGCCCTGGGCGCTCCCGAGGATCAGATCTGGAGGGTGTCCGGCATGATTCTTCATCCGCGATTCTACGAGCGGATCGATCAGGACCGGGCCGCTGAACGGCGCAAAATCGGGCTCGATCCGGACCGCCCCACGGGCGTCGTCCTGTTTGGAGGCTATGGCTCGCGCGCGATGCTCGAAATCGCCCGGCGAATGTCGGTCTCCCATTCCGGCGCGCAGTTCGTGTTTCTGTGCGGCCGCAATCACGACTTGGCGGCGACTCTCCGTGCGTTGAAACTTTCTTACCCGGCTCATATACAGGAGTTCACCGATCGAGTGGTCCATTACATGTGGCTCAGCGATTTTCTGATCGGAAAACCGGGGCCCGGATGCCTGAGTGAAGCGCTGGCGATGGGCCTTCCTGTGATCGTGGAGGCTGGCGCGAAGACGCTGGCCCAGGAGCGCTACAACGTGGAGTGGATTCGGGAGCAGGGCGTCGGCCTCGCGGTGACCCAAATCAAAAAAGTACCGGCGGCGGTTGCTGAAATCCTGCAGCCCGAGACTTATCGCGTCATGCGCCAACGCGCGCTCGCGCTCAACAATCGAGCCGTGTTCGAGGTGCTTGCGGTCATCGATGCCATCTCCCGAAGGCAACCCTCTTTCGAATGCGGCGTATCGTCATCGGGATAAGCCCCGATCGTGACAATCGGATTCAAGCGACATTTAAGTCTTGTGAGCGGAGCACTCGAGCCCCGCATTCTCGCTTGCATTCGATGCCCGGCCACCCGCAAACGCGCTCAATCCGGCTCCCCACTTTCCCCTTAGAACAGGAATGAATAGAAATGTTTTAACTAAAGTTTTACAGGTTAACGATGCTCCACTCATGTACGCGCACTAATCTGACCCCGTGCAGTGCTCGAGACGAACATTTTGCGGATTCGCCGGACAGGCGCTCGCCGCCGCGCTGAGCATTCGGCGGGCAAAGGCGTCCGGCGTCTCTCAGTTCGCCATCGACCGGCTTCAGGGCTCGTTCCCGTCCGGAAGCCTCGCTCGCGCCAGAGCCTATCGTGCGGACGTGGTCGTGGCCGTGATGGGCGTTCCGATTATTTCAAGAAGGGGCGCCGGTAGCGCTTATTTGTGGCTCCGCGAGATCGTGGAGAAAGACCGGAGGGCGCTGTGGCTGTGCTTTTCCGGCAAGTCCGATCCCGCGCGAACACACGGCGTGAACTACTACGGCTCTACCGAAGAGATTGCCGTAGACTTCGGATCGCGGCTTAGCGAAGCCGCCAGCTTCGGATTCGTCACCGCATCCGCGCAGGAGGAAGGTTTCGATCAGGCGCGCCGCCGCTTCCTGAGCCGGACCGGGAGCGAACATGGCTCGCTCGTGGTGGTCGACGAGCTGCACTCCGTCTCGAGAATTCAAACCCGTAAGGCCCTCGTCTCGGCGCCCGAAGCGCCGTCCGCCGACCGGATCGGGATGGTCGAGCATGTCCGCTCGCAATTCCCAGACGCGCGGGTAACATCACGGGACATCGGCCTCACGACGCCGATCGTTCCCGCGACCTTCTTATGTTCCGTGCTCGGCGCCGCGCGGCTTCCCGAACCTAAAGCCAGTTTCCACTTCGTATCTGACGGCAATGGCTTCCAGCTTGAATGCGAGAAAACCAGGGATCCGCATACCGGCGCGGCGCTGGCGGCCAAGAAACTGATCGCCAACGCCGACAATCTGATGCGCCTGTCGGGCCAGATCCGCGACCTCGAAACCATGCGTACTTCCAGCTTTCGATTATGGGTGGAAAATGGGTCGGACCTGCCCGTTCGAATCGACTTTGCGCCGCGACCTTACCTGCGTATCAGCCTCGAGTCCGATCCCGAGCTAGACACCGCTCTTCATCGCAAGGAGGAACTGTGAAACCAGCCTGTCTGCATTTACACTGGCGCGATCCCTCCGCCGTCCAACGATTTCGTTGCGGCGTGTCCCTTCATAGCCACACGCTGCACTCGGAGGAAAGCCTTGCCTTCGTCCCGCGCTACACGGGCGGAGTGCCGCTGCTGTCGGACGCCATCCGCCAGCAGGAGCAGCGCTATCTTGCTCGCACCGGCCAAAAGCTCGATTTCTCACGAGCCTTCTGGCGTCCGCCGCTGTCGCCGCGGCAGGCGTTCGACGTCGAAAAGCGCCAGATCGAAGATGCGCTCGGGCTCGACGCCTTGGTTTCGCTTACGGATCACGACGACGTTCAAGCCGGGCTGTCGCTGGCTTTCCTCGACCTCCCGACGCCCATTTCCGTCGAGTGGACCATCCCCTTCGGCCCCTCGTTCTTCCACGTGGGACTTCACAATCTACCGACGGGACGGGCGCAATCGATCATAAGCGATCTGGTCGAAATCACCGCGAATCCAAGCCGCGGGCGAGTTCGCGACATGTTGGCCTCGCTGCACGAACGCCCTGAAACGCTGATCATCTGGAATCATCCGGTCTGGGATGAAGCGCGCGTCGGCGCGGTTGAGCACGCACAGCTGTTGGGGCAGTTTCTTGAACGCTTCGGCGATTTCATCCACGCCCTGGAGCTGAACGGTCTGCGCCCGTGGAGCGAGAATCGTCAAGTCGTGCGTATTGCCGCGGAGTCCGGTCAACCGGTGGTCTCCGGAGGCGACCGTCACGGTCTCGAACCGAACGCCAACATCAATCTCACCAACGCGGGCCGCTTCGAGGAGTTCGTCGAGGAAATCCGTATCGATAAACATAGCGACGTTCTGTTTCTTTCGCAGTACCGCGAGCCGCTGCGAGCCCGCATGATCGAGACCATGTGGGACATCGTGCGCGAGTACCCCGATTTTCCGGAATCGCGGCGGAATTGGAGCGATCGTGTGTTCCATCGCCAGGACGACGGCGTCGTCCGGCCTTTGTCCGCCATTTGGAAAAACGGCGGACCCTGGCCAGTGAAATGGTTTCTTCATGGCTTGCGAGCCACGAAACATCCTCAGGTACGCAGTGTTCTTCGACTCGCGCTGGCCGACGGCCGGGAGTCGGTGTCATGAACCCGGCTCCACGCGTCGCGTTTTTCACCGATTCTTTTCACGAGGTGAATGGAGTCGCGCATACCAGCCGGCATTTCGATGCGTTTGCGCGCCGCCGCGGGCTGCCGTTCCTAAACGTTCACGCAGGGCCGGAAACCCGCTGGGCCGCGGACGGTCCCGTATGTAGCCTCGAACTCAAGCGCGGCCCCGTCGGCATCGGCCTGGAGCACGATATGTCGTTCGACCTCTTCCTGATGCGTTATCGGGGAATCGCGGCCGAACGATTGAAACAATTCGGCGCAGAATTGATTCATATCACCGGTCCCAGCGATGTGGGGATGCTGGGAGCGCTTCTGGCACATCAGCTCCGGCTCCCGTTGGTGGCGTCGTGGCATACCAACATTCATGAATTCGGCGCGCGAAGGCTGTCCAATGCGCTGTCCTTCCTGCCGGATGCCCTTTCGAAGAGCATCGCCAGCTTCACTGAACAACAGATTATTCTGGCGCTCAGCCTCAGATATTATCAGCTGGCCCGTGTGCTACTGGCGCCGAACGTCGAGCTGGTGAGCATGCTTCGACAGCGCACGGGAAGACCGGCGTTCCTGATGCAGCGCGGTGTCGATACGGTCTTGTTCTCGCCAGAAAAACGCGACCGCGCAGACGACGTTCTGACGGTCGGCTACGTGGGCCGGCTGTCGCCTGAAAAAAGCGTCCGCGTTCTGCGCGACGTAGCCAACGCCCTGACCGAAGCCGGCGTTTCCAGGTTTCGAATCGCGGTGATCGGAGACGGACATGAGCGCGGCTGGCTGGAGCAGAATGTGCCGAACGTGGAACTGGCGGGATTGCTGTACGGCGAGGATCTGGCCCGTGCGTACGCCAACATGGATATTTTTGCATTCCCATCGCACACCGATACGTTCGGTAACGTCATCCTGGAGGCGCTCGCTTCGGGAGTCCCGGCGGTGGTGACGTCGGGCGGAGGGCCGAAATACCTGGTGATGGATGGCGTCACGGGATTCTCGTGTTCCGGCGAGACCGAGTTCCAGAACCGCGTCGTCGAGCTTGCAAAAGATCATCAGATGCGCGACCTCATGGGTGTGCGGGCGCGGGAATTCGCGTTGTGCCGCTATTGGAATCGCATTTTCGATCAGGTATACGACGCTTACGAGTTCTGTCTCCGCTCTAAGGGAGCGATTGCGCTACGGCCGCCGGTATTCGCCTGAACCATCCATTTCCATAAGGCTACCGGTCCCGCGGCTACGAATCCGCAAATCAGCATCGGGACGCGCTTCAAGTCTCCTCGAACGGTGTCGCTGTCCTTGCCGACCACCAGCGCTCCGCGGCGCATGGCGTAAACGTTAAACAGAGTCGACACGATCGTGAAACAGGCCGAGGCGATCACGCTGGTGATAATCTTCGGCGTCCCTCTCAAAACGTGGATGGTCAATTCGATCGAGTGCGAGAGGAGCGGCACCACGACGATGGCCGTCACGGCAGCAACCCAGGCCGGCTCAGCTTCTCGCAACGCCTGCGTGATTGCGCCATAGAATCCCGCCGAAATCCCGCGATACAGGAACTCCGCGAGCATCGCACCCGTAGCCGCGCGCCAACCTGCCGTCAGATTCGCGCACAAAAAAATCATCGCGCGAAGCGTGGAACTGAAAAGCGATGACTTCCAGTTCCACTTAGCGATCAGCGATTCGTACGGATGGGCGAAAAGCTGCCTTAGAGCATCGGATGCTTCCATGCCAAAACATGTTTAGCATCCGATGATGACAACAGAATGGCAAGAAAATGTTGTTTTGCGATCAAGCCTTCTGAAGCGCTGCCATGGCGTCGAGGATCACCCGAACCGCCGTCGCGTCCCCTAAAGACGAGTTGATCATGACATGGAAATAGTGGCGCGCGGGCCATTCCACTCCAAAGTACTGCTTGATGAAGGCGGCGCGGTCGAGATCCACGGTTTCGGCAAGCTGAATCGCCTCCGCTTCAGCCTTACCCGCCTGCTGCAAGCGGCGCACTTTTTCTTCCACCGGCGCGTATACGAAGACGTGAAAAGCGTCGGGCCGGTCATGCAGATAGTACGCGGACCCACGACCCACGATGACACAGGTGCCCTCGGCGACGGCATGGTTGACCACCTTCTCAGTGACTCTGCGGATGCCGTCCGCATCTGCCATTTTCAGGTTGGGTGCGTTGAGGCTGCCCTCATAGCTACCTCGGAGGAAGGACTTGAACAGACGATAGTACAGGGGGTCGCGTCGCTCCTCATGCTGTTCGACATGCAGGCGGTCGCATTCCAAATAACGCGCGATCTCGGTAGTCAGCAACTGGTCCCACAGCTTCCAGCCCAGTTCGTCGGCTACTTTACGGGCAATATCGTTCCCGCCGCTCCCGTATTCGCGCTCAATGGTCAGAACTTTGATCATGGGTTCTTCTTTCTTAGCCGACGGCGACCTCGCCGCCGCCGCCCGGGTCGTTTCTTCTTACGATGAAGGCCAGCACGAACATGACGCTGGCGGCAATCGCCAGGACCATGTATGTGTCGATATACGCAAGCGTCTGCGATTGCACCAGGACGGATTGATAGACTCGCCCATACGCCTGCCTCTGGGCATCGGGAGCGCTGGCCCCGGCATGGAGCAATTGCTGGCTCAGTCCAGCGATCTGATTCCGAAACGCCGGATCGTAATTGGTCGCGTGATAGCCAAGGACAGATTGATGAAACTGGGCTCGCCGCGCTAGCAAAGTGGTAACCATCGAGGTTCCGACGCTGCTGCCGATGTTTCGCATGAAGTTGATCAAGCCCGAAACGCTGGTCCCTTTTTCGGGCGCGAGTCCGATGTACGCCGCTAAGGAGATAGGAACGAACAGAAACCCGAGGCCGAAGGATTGGGCCACGCGAAGCCAGGCCGCGGACCTGAAGCTGATCAACAAATCCATCCTCATGGTGGAATAATACATCCCGCAAGCGAGACACAGCCAGCCGAAAGCCATGATGTACTTGGTCGGGACTTTGGTGGTGAGCTGCCCGACGATCGGCATTTGAAAGAGAATCACCAGGCCCGCGCCGGAAAGCACCAGGCCGGCGGATTCCGCCGTGTAGCCCATCAGCGTTTGCAGGAATTGCGGCATCATTACCAGGCTGGCGAAAAGAAGCACGCCTAACGTGAACATCATCAGACACGCTACGGAAAAGTTGAAGCTCTTGAACATCTTCACGTCGATAATTGGCGCTTTCTGCCGCCATTCCCAGAGAACCAAAGTAGTCAAACAGACAATCGCGGTGCACGCCAGGGTGACGATGAAGTGCGAACCGAACCAGTCGTCTTCCTGGCCCTTATCGAGCAGAATCTGAAGGGCTCCGATTCCGAGAACCAAAAGCGCGATGCCGATGTAGTCCACGCGAACGCCGCTGGTTTTGGTGCGGGCGATGTAAGGGGGATCCTCAACCAATCGCATCACCAGGAATAATGTCAGCACGCCGACCGGCAGGTTGATGTAGAAGATCCAGCGCCACGAATAGTTATCGGTGATCCATCCACCCAGCGTGGGACCGATGGTAGGGGCCATGATCGCGGTGATTCCGTAGAGCGCGAACGCGAGCCCGCGCTGCTGCGGCGGAAACGTGTCGGCCAGGATGGCTTGTGCCATCGGTTGCAGGCCGCCGCCGCCCGCGCCTTGCAAAATGCGGAACAGGATTAGCATCGCCAGGCTGGGCGCGGCTCCGCATAGCAGGGAGCTGAGTGTGAACAGGAAGATGCACAGCAGGAAAAATCGCTTGCGGCCGAACGATGCCGCAAGCCATCCGCTAATGGGGAGGACGATGGCGTTCGACACCAGGTACGAAGTGAGCACCCAGGTGCTTTCATCGTTGCTGGCGCCCAGATTCCCGGCCATGTGGGGCAGGGCCACGTTGGCGATGCTGGTATCCAGCACTTCCATGAACGCTGCCATCGCGACCACAACCGCGATCAGCCACGGATTGAATTTTGGCTTCCAGGGTTGGTTTGGCGTAGCCATACATTTCTCTACTGGACGTAGACTTTGGGATCCACGGACAAGCCGGGGCGCAAGCGATGATCGTCGTTCTGGCCGGGATCGAGATCGATGCGCACGGGAACGCGCTGCACCACTTTCACGTAGTTGCCGGTGGCGTTTTCCGGAGGCAGCAGGCTGAAACGCGATCCGCTGGCTCCGCCGATCGCTTCCACTTTGCCGCTATATTCCTTGCCGTAGGCATCGACGCTGAACTTCACTCGCTGGCCCGATTTCATTCGACTGAGCTGCGTCTCTTTGAAATTCGCAATGATCCACACGTCGTCCAGCGGGACCACGGCCATTAACTGCTCGCCGGGCGAAACGTTTTCTCCCAGCTCCACGGTTTTCTTGCCGACAATTCCGGTTACCGGCGCGACGATGGTGCAATAGCTGAGGTTAAGCTTGGCCTGCTCAACCAGGGCCCTCCGCTGCGCGACTTGCGCGAGAGCGGCTTTCGCGCGACTCTCGCTTACGGCCACTTGTTTGGGTGCAGTCAGCGCCGCGTCGATGGACGCATCCGCCTGGACGATCCGCGCTTTGGCCTGCTCGACCGCGCTTTCCGCCGTATCGATATTCTGTTCGGCTTCATGAACCGCGGATCTGCGAGAATCCAGAGTGGCCTGCGCCGCTGCTGCGGTAGAGACGGCGGTTTCGTACTGCTGCCGCGAGATCTCGTCTTTGTCGACCAGCAGCTTGTAGCGGCGCGCGTCGTCGTTGGCTTTGGTCAGGTTCGCCTCCGCTTCGCGCACCTGGGCGTTTGCGGTCTCCAGGCGAGCTCGCGCGGCTGCGAGCTGGCGCTGAGCGCCATTCAACGCAGCTACCGTGTCTGTGCGGCTGGAGTTCGCCGACTTGAGCTGGCTCGAGGTATTGGTGTGGGTGATGGGGATGTCGATGCGGGAGGATTCCAGGGCCGCTTCGGAGTCGGCCAGATCGGCCTCCGCTTTGGCCAGCGCGACCTCGTAATCCCTGGGATCGATGCGGACCAGCACGTCGCCCGCTTTTACATATTTTTCGTCCTCCGCCAACACCGCCACGACGTTCCCGTTGATTCTCGCGCTGACGGCATTGATGTGCCCGTCTACCTGAGCGTCATCGGTGGTCTCGTAGGTGTCGAAGTATTTCCATAGGTAGTATCCGGACACCGCTAGAACCGCGACGATTGCCAGCGTGATCAGAAATCGAGCCAGCTTCGGACCCCGCCGAGCACCCTTCGGTTTCGCCAGTTCAACCATCGCATTTCACCTCCATGAGTGCGTTGATGTTGGTCGCGTGCTTCCTTGAGGATAGGATATCGGCCTCGCGGCAGTCGGGGACCGGCGGTAATCGGACACGACTTGTCGCGGGCATTTTGTTGTCAGAAGGATTCGCTTGCTTACGCGCGCGGCTTGGAAGAGTCGTAACCGGTCGTTTGAGGCGGAGACGATTAAGAACTGCCGATCAGCACACCGGTGAGAAACACCAGTGCACCGCCTAAACCGACTTGCATCGCGGCTGACCACACCGGCGTCTCCATGTAGCGATGACGGATCCAGGAAATTACTGCGAGCTCGACGATTACCACGATTACTGCCGCGGCCATGGCGACGCGGAAATCGTGCACAAGAAACGGCAATGTGTGGCCGATGCCACCGAGAGCAGTCATTAATCCCGTGATCGCGCCGCGCATCCACGGATGTCCGCGGCCGGTCATGCTACCGTCGTCGGAGAGCGCTTCGGCGAATCCCATGCTGATGCCTGCGCCCAATGACGCCGCGAGCCCGACCACGAACGCGGCCCACGAACTGTGCGTGGCCAACGCCGCCGCGAACACGGGTGCGAGCGTCGACACCGACCCGTCCATCAATCCCGCCAGGCCCGGCTGCACAATCTGGAGCACGAACAATCGACGCCGTGCTTCGTCTTCGGCTTGCTTGGCGTCCGGCGGAAGCAGATTCTTCTCCAACTCCTCGGCGCGATTTTCGTGCGAATATTCTTCCTGCGCCAGATCGTCCAGCAATTGACGGATTCCGGCGTCGCTCGCCCGCGCGGCGGCTTTCAGATAAAATTGGCGGCTTTCCACCTCCATCGTGCTGGCTTGTTTGCGAACTTCTTCCAGTCGCAGCGGACGGATCAGCCAGACCGGCTTGCGCTGCACGAAACCTTTGACATCCTGACGGCGAATCAGCGGGATGTGTTCGCCGAACTTCTGCCGGAACAGTTCGATTAATCTGCGCCGGTGACCCGACTCTTCTTCGCGCATTCCGTCGAACACGGCGGCCGAGGCGGCGAAGTTTTCGCGCAGACCCTCCGCGTAGTCGGCGTAGACGCGCTCGTCTTCCTCTTCCAGCGTAATCGCCAGCGCGAGCATTTCGCGCTCGGAGAGATCGTCAAAGTTCCGCATCTATACAGTTTGCGCGAAGCGGATTAGTGCTGCACGGTAATCACGGCGCCCGTTTGCGTGGTCGCTCCGTTGTAAGGTTCCATCCAGGTGCGAAGCTGCGGAACATTCGTTCATCTTACTGAAGACGCCGCATCGACGCTGGTGGGCGCGACGCTATTTTACGGAATCGATATGGACGGATTCGCCGGTCATGGTGCCAGTGATCGTCACTTTCTGGCCCTCGTGTCCTTTGACCACGGCCTGGTTGTCGATCGCGTACACTTTATCGCCGGATACGAAAACAGCCTTGCCGCCGCTTTTGGTGCAGCTCGCGGCACAGCGCTGATCGGCGGCGGTAGCGGCCGTGTGTTTGGCGCCGCACGCGTCGTCGGAAATTACACCGGTATACGTTTCGGCGAACGCGGCCGAAGCGAAAAGCGCCGTCAATAAGAAAATGTTTCTCATGCAACCCCCCGCTTGAAAGAATAGCAGGACCTACACAAATGCGGCGGCCAAGCCACTAGCGTTACGGCGGCTCATTGAGACGGTGTCCATTTTATTTCGCATTCAGGTCGTCACGGACGACGACCCCGCCTTTCATTACGAATTTGACCCGCTGCATCTCGGTGATGTCCTGCAACGGGTCGCCCGATACGGCGATCAGATCCGCAAACTTGCCCTTTTCGATGGAGCCCAGGCTGTCCTGCATGTGGATGATCTGCGCGTTCACCGTGGTCGCCATCCGCAGAGTGTAGACCGGCGTCGCGCCCCAACTGACGAAAATCGGGAACATTTCGCCCTGCACGCCATGGGAGCATTGGCAGGCGGAATTGAAAATCCTTCCCGGCGGCGGGGCCGCTCCGCTTCCGAATCCGAGCCTCACACCCGCGTCGAGCATTTTCTTCCAGGTTTCCCGCATCAGCCGCCAGCGGCTGTAAGGGGCCCATTTAGCCAGATCGCCCGGCTCGTCCTGGCGTTGATCCAGGATCGTGGAAGTGATCGGCATATTTTTCTGAACGAACATCTTTATATCCGACTCGTCGGCCGCGACGGCATGCTGGATGTTGTCGACGCCCGCCTCAATCGCCCACTTGAGGCCGTCACCGCCATAAGTGTGGGTTGCCACCCACATGCCCCGCCGATGTGCTTCATCGACCGCTGCACGCAGTTCCTCCAGATTTGGCAACGCTTCGTTCACCATCTGTCCATCCGGCTTAAAGGAAAAACGGCCGGTGCTCATGATCTTCACGTGGTCGACTCCGTAATGAGCAAGTTCCCGCACGGCTTCGCGCATCCCTTGAGCTCCATTCGCGATCAGGGAAGGTTCGAATGGTTCAAACTCCAGCGGAAAGATGGCGTTTGCGGGACTGGTAATCTCGACCACCGGTCCAGCGGTGATCAGCCGAGGTCCGTGAATCAGGCCGGATTCGATGGCTTTTTTCAGCTCCACGTCGGCGTACCCGCCGCCATGCGAGCCCATGCAGACCTGGGTCGTAAAGCCGGCCCGCAGACTTTCGGTAGCGCTGTGCACTGCGACCAGCATCTGGTGCTGCAGCCCACCTGCCGCGTCGGTAAGGTGAACGTGGCCATCGATTAATCCCGGCAACACAGTTGCGCGGCTCAGGTCGATCACTTTGGCGCCCGCAGGAATCGAGACGCTTGCGGCCGGCCCGGCCGCGGTGATCCGGTCGTGTTGGATGAGAATGACCTGATTCCCTAGCAATTGGCCACTTTTTGGATCGAACATTTGGCCGGCTCGCACAGCGGTGGTCTGCGGAGCCTGCGAAAAAAGCTGGCCGGCAAAGCCCAGGATTCCGATCGCCGCTCTCCATAATTTCATCCGTGGCATTCGTCGAACCTCGATTCCACTGGCGTTTCGAGCGATTTCAGGAGTTTACACTATCACATCGGACCGATTGGGAAAGAATCCGCGGCCCGATTTCGCCTTAGGAAATTGTCTTAGATTCGTCGAGAGTTGAAACGCCCATCGGGGACGATGCACTTAACTTGCAACGGTCAAATCCATGATCCTGTACTCTGCCATTTCAGTGTTGGCGCTTGTGTTTCCCGGCTGGAGGGCCGACCAGCCCGATGGCCAGGCGACTCAGCCTCAGGCCCAAGCCCAGGCTCCGCCCCCTGCGCCGCCGATACCGGTCTGCAACGATTATCGGCTTCAATATGATTACCCGCTTCAGCCCAAACAGCGGGCCTGCATCTATGCCAGCAACCTGCTTAGCGTCTCGGCGGTGTTCGGCGCCGGATTGGGCGCCGGCTGGGCTCAAGTCTTCAAAACCGATCCGCCACAGTGGGGTCGGGGGCCTCAGGGATATGCCATCAGCTATGGGACTCGCTACGCCGCCGGTATGGCGAAAGCAACGGGGGAATATCTCGCGGCGTTCGCCTTCCACGAAGACCCTCGGCCTCGACATTCCGGTGCCACCAACGCGCTCGACCGGATTTTGTATGCAGCCGGGACTTTGTTCGTCGACAACCGTGGATGCCGGACGCTTCCGGCCACGCACACGGTGCTGGGGGCGCTGAGCAGCGGATTCTCGGGGATGGCGTTCTATCCCAACGGACAGAATACGGTCACCGATGCGTTGAAGCGATCGGCGATGTCGCTCGGAGGATCGGCGGCATACGCCGAATTCTTCGAATTCGAACCGGACGTGTTCCGGGTGCTCGGCAAATGGTTTTCACCGAAATTACCCAAGAAATGAGGCTGCCGGAATGAAGATTGCGTCCTTGCTGGCGCTATTTGCGTTGGCGGTAGTCGAAATCGCGTGCTATCCCGTGAAGGCGTATCACGAGGCGACGCCGGTGATGACGTTGCCTGGGAATCCCAACATCACGCTCGCCTACGTTGAGTTCGACGACAACGGCGAAATGTACGACCAGCATCTGTGCCAACTGAACGACCCGAAATGCACTGATCGCAAGACTATGATTCGTCCGGAACTGGAACAGACGATTGCAAGGATCCAAGACCTGGAACTGCATTCGGTGGGCGCGAACTACGTCCTGTTCATTCACGGCTGGAAAAACAATGCCGACAACACCAACAACGTCGCGGGCTTTCAGGTCTTCCTGCACCAGATTTACGACTACTATTCACACAGCGCGGCACCGGGAGATCCTCCGGCGCCGCTCATGGGGATTTACATCGGATGGCGCGGAGCTTCGGTTAAGGTCGGACAGGACCTTACTTACTGGTTCCGCTCGGACGCGACGTTGCGCGTCGCTGGACCTAATCTCGAGGAAGCCCTATATCGAATCATTCGCGCGGTGAAGGGCCCGCCGCCGAGTGCAGCCGCTCCCAACCCGACCACGACCGCGAAGTCCAACTTGATCTTCATTGGGCACTCCTTTGGGGGCAGGGTGCTCGAGAAAGTAATGACTTCATACTTTGAAAGCTCGCTGCTTGCCGTGGACGGCGATCATCCCGGTTGCCAGGCGACGTCCGCTCAGAAAACGATAGACAGCCGCTTTTTCCCCGATCTTACGGTGCTACTGAACGAGGCCGCGCCCGCCACCGACGCTAAACAGTTTCTCGAGTTCCTGAAGTGCCACCAGATCACGTACGATCGCACGTACCCCGGGTATCCGGATAAGCCGGATTTATCGAATCAACCCGAGGCTTCTCCGCTGTTTCTCTCGATCACGTCGGAGGGGGATGCCGCGACGTCCATCGCTCTTCCGATCGGTCAAACCGCGGAGCGATTTACGATGAAGACCCGGGACTACGGCGACGCAGCCGATCCACCCGAGATTCCAAATCAGAGTACCTATTTCACGCACAGCGCCGCGAACATTCCGGCTCTGCATAGTCATCAGGTCCGGCTGCATGGCTGCGCGGAAGGCGAAGTTGAGGTCCACCTCGGGTCCAGCAATCCCGCGCCGTATCACTTTTGCGAAGTCCCGACGGCTCCGATGCCGGGAATGCCCTATTGGAATCACAGCCCCTACTGGATCGCAAAAATTCCGGTGGCGATTGTGCCGGATCACAGCGATATCTTCCGGCCTCAACTGTTCAATTTTCTTCAATTTTTTCTTTCCAAAGAGTCGCTTCAAACGCCGAGAACTCGACCGCTGCAGAGGCTGAACATCAGATGAAACTGACACGTAGAGAAGCGCTGCTCATGCCGTTCGCCGCCGCGCTCCAGGCCAAATCTCACATTCCTCGCGAATACTCCGAGATTGGCCTGCCGGTTCAAGGCCCGGAGCACCATCGCGTCTTCTATACCAAGACGGACGGGCCGCCGGTCGTGATTCTCCATGAAATCACAGGACTTTCGCCGGCCGACCTGGACTTCGGATTACGCGTCGCCGCGGAGCATTTCACCGTGTACGTGCCGCTGATTTTCGGAGGACCCGCGCAGAATCGATTCGTCATCAATGGGCTGGAGAGCTGCGTAGGCGGCCAGATCGCCTGTTTCGCCAAGAACGGGAACAGCCATGCAATCAGCTGGCTGCGGCCGATGTGCCGCGAAATTTCCGCGCGTCATCAAGGCCATCCGGTCGGCGTGATCGGAATGTGCGAGACGGGCGGCTTTCCCATTGCCCTGCTGCGGGAGCCGTCGGTGCACGCGGCGATTTTGAGCCAGCCGGCGCTCCCCTTCGGCTCGTCAAAAGCGGCGCAGGACGCCTTGGGGATCAGTCAGGACGATCTCGCGTATGTGCGCGATCAACGTAAGGATGTTACCGTGATCGGGCTCCGCTTCGATGGGGATTGCATCTGCACCGCGGAACGATTCCGCTGGCTTAAGGCATTCTACGGCGAGCAATTTCAGCCCATCACGATTCCGTCCCACGGGCAGTCCATGACCGCGCATTCTCAACACGCGGTTCTCACGTTCAGTTACGATCCGACGGTTCCGGAACTGAAGCAGGCCTTCGAAACAGTGATCGCCGAACTGCGGAAGAAACTCACAGTCTGACCGGGCCGCGGCAGTTTGTTACGAATCCATAACGGCTGGGCGGGATGCAAGTTGGTTCGCGACATGCACTGCAATCAACATCCGTATGAAGACGCAGGTCCTGCAGGCGATCGGCGAAACCGAGCTGCAACGATCGAGTGCGGTGAACGCGGCCCTGGCGGCCAATGATCGATTAAAGTACTATTTCTCGCTCTTGCAGATCGCATCGGAGCATGCGGACCATCCGGATCCGAGTCCCGCCACCTTGCGGAAGGAACGCTTGGCCTGCGGTGTCGACGAACCCGGTTTTGACGACATGGCGGCGAACTCGTGCCGTCAGAACGGGCGCTACCGGCTGCCCGGCTGCGCCAGAACGCTAGCGCGAATGGCGCAAGACCTGCGCGTAATGGCGACGCCAGTTCTGGCCGGCAGAGGCGCTAAGTTCAGCGAGCGCATGGAGCGTCTTTTGGCGCAACTTCCCGTGCCGGAGAGCGATCTGATTCCAGCGAGTGCCGTGGATGCAATCACACGGGCCGGACAAGGCAAAACGGACAGCGTTCACCAGCTTGTGATGGATCTGCATAAGGTTCTCAACCGGATGCAGGCGGAGCTCGCCGAAGAAAGTTTGGACGGCGCCTTGGTTTATCGGATTCAGGACACGGACCGGCCGCTGATCACGGCGTTTATGGAAGGGCTGAATCGAACCGCGCCCTTGAAGTTCAAACATCCCGGCCTCGCCACCACGGCGACGCGCGTGGGTGACAAACTCGTCATCCAAAATGATCTCGGCACGACGGATGCGCACGTCATCGTGATCCATGTCGAGCGGATGCGCGTTCGCATCACTTACGCCGACATTCATGTCGAGCGAATCCGATTCTTTCAGGATATGCTCAAGCCGCACGCCATTGTCTGGGAGACGGATCAAACCAGGCAGTTGGAAGCTTCCGGCGACACTTTTCGGATCATCGCGGGCATTTTCAACGCGCAAACGCCCGCGGCGCTACTGGAGTATCTCAGCTTTCTTGGCTCGCGCCTGGTGTTCCTGATCGACTGGAATCGCGCCCGTAAGCAGTTGCGCGGCTTTCTGCGCGGAACCATTCGCGTCGAACTGCTGGCATGGGCGGCCCAGGAGGAGATTGGGCATCGCGGTTTTCTCGAAGCCGGCGGAGCGCGGCTGATCAACGAGGCGATTGAAGAAACCGCAGGCTCTTCGATGCACTTTGGCGACCGCTTATGCGATGTGTTAGGCGACGCGCCAGCCATGGAATTCGTACGCTTCGTGTTCCGTCAGGCGACGCAAGCCCTGCGTGAACATCCATCGCTCGGTCTGCTGCGGGATCGCATACGCGCGGAACTGCAAGTCCATTTCAGCAGCGAAGGAAAACGGCTGCTGCAACTGGCGAACGAACACGCGGGGATCGTGTTCGAGATTGCATCCCTGGTGCGGGACGCCATTCGGGGCGTGACTGGCCCGCAGAGCTACCGGAAACTGGCGAAGCGCGCACGCGCGTTCGAACATGACGCCGATCAACTGGTGATCGCGAGCCGCGATGCGGTCCGCCGGCGGCCCGAGTACAACGCGCTGTTCCGCATCGTCGAAACGGCGGACGATGCCGCCGACGGGCTTGAAGAGGTCGCGTTCCTGCTGGAGTTGCTGATGGACAGCAAGCCCGATGGCGAGGCATGGAACGCCCTGGGAACTCTTGCCGACATACTGACGGACGCGACCCAGGAGTGGATCAAGGCGCTAAGCCACGCCGTTCATGTCGACCGCGGACGCGGAGGCGCTGCACGGGAAGACGCCGGCGATTTCCTGACGGCCATCGATGCACTGGCAGGATTGGAACATCAGGCTGACGATGCCGAACGTGCTTTGACGTTCGCGGCGGTCCAGCATGCCCGGAATTTCCGGCAACTGCATGTCTACATCGCGATGGCGCACAGCCTGGAAGAGGCCGCGGATGCGCTGAAATGGGCCGGCCTCCTGGCGCGGGACTATCTGCTCGGCAAGGTATTGGCGGCCTGATGCGGAATCCCGCGGCCATCCCGTTTTATCCGATCGCGCCGGGGGCGCCCTTGCCCCCGGGCGGCGCTGAGGAAGTCGGAAACAAAGCTTGGAACCTGATGCGGATGGCGGCCGAGCATTTGACCGTCCCGGCCGGTTTCGTGCTGCCGACCAGCTGGTGCCGCCGATTTCGAAGTGGTGAAGACGGTGGTCTCGGCCAAGCGATCGAGAAAGGCATGGAGTGGCTGGAGAGCGCGAGCGGCCTCGGCTTCGGATCGGTCCGGCGTCCTCTCCTGGTCTCGGTCCGATCCGGCGCCGCGGTGTCGATGCCCGGCATGATGGAAACCGTCCTGGATGTCGGGCTGAACCGGGAGACGACGGAAGGATTGATCCGCTTGACCGGCAATCCCCGTCTGGCTTGGGACTGCTACCGGCGATTGGTGGAAGGTTATGCGGAAGTGGTGTGTCAGCTCGCCAGACAACCCTTTGACCAGTTGCTCGAAAAAGCATTGGCTAGCGCGGAGGCGGAAACGGCGCGTCAACTCGACTTCCGAAGCTTGCGCCAGTTGGTGGGAGAGATGATCAGCCAGTTCGCGGATCTCGCGGGCACGCCGTTTCCACAGAATCCGCGCGACCAGTTGAAACGGGCGGTTCTTGCGATCTTACGCTCGTGGGACTCGCCCAAAGCCGTCGCGTACCGCAAACTGAACCAGATCGACGATGAGGCAGGCACGGCGGTGACGGTTCAAACCATGGTATTCGGCAACGCCGGTGGAGGATCGGGATCGGGCGTTGCGTTTACGCGCAGTCCGGTCACCGGTGATCCCGAACTGTACCTGGATTTTCAGTTCAACGCGCAGGGAGAAGACGTGGTTGCAGGCCGCCAGGTGCTGGAGGATCAGGACAAGCTTCGCACCAGGCTGCCGGAAACCTGGGCGCAATTGCAATCGACCGGAAAAGCCCTCGAATCGATTTTTCGCGACGTCCAGGATTTCGAATTCACGCTCCAGAACGGGACTCTATATCTGTTGCAATCCCGCAGCGCCAAACGAACCCAGTGGGCTGCGCTGCGAATTGTGGTCGATCTGGTCGAGGAAGGATTACTCCAGCCAGCCGAGGCTCTTTCGCTCCTAGCGGGGATCGATCTGGCTTCTGTGGCGCGGACCCGCTTGGCTTCTCCCGGATCGCAACGGCTGGCGCAGGCCAAGATCGGAGGCATTGGGGTCGCTGCGGGAGCAATCGCGCTGGACGCTGAAGCGGCTGAGCGAATGACGAAGGCGGGTCACTCCGCAATTCTGGTCCGGCGCGAAACATCCACGGCCGACATTGCCGGCATCGCGGCTGTGCAGGGTATCCTGACCGCATCCGGCGGGCGCACGTCGCATGCCGCTGTAGTCGCCCGGCAACTCGGTAAAGTATGCCTGGTGGGATGTACCGATTTACAGATCGATCCGGATCGGCGAACCTGCACCATCGGCGGGCGAACCCTGATCGAAGGCGATTCG
>Ga0209415_10001541_pt1 | contig 44139 bp, 36 predicted proteins | sample PeaSoiSIISIP2007_FD_187696 | JGI IMG/M metagenome (GOLD analysis project Ga0209415, IMG submission 187696) | Peat soil microbial communities from Weissenstadt, Germany - SII-SIP-2007 (SPAdes) (version 2) | ecosystem: Environmental > Terrestrial > Soil > Wetlands > Peat | place: Germany...
CGCCTATTCACGGCTCAAGCGGCCGCAGTTGTTTTACCGAGCCGTGACCGTGAGGGAGCGGAAATTTAAACGAAGCGCCGACCGCTAGGGAGCAGCCGACGTCGGCCCGCCTTCGGCTCAGGGCAACCGCGGTCAAGGAGCGCTTGCGTCCCGTTCCCGCCGGGATTTTTTCGGTATACACTGGGGACTGACAGAGACCGGACGGTAGACCTCTTGGGCCGCTCGCCTGGATGAGTTTCGCGCGAGGTGAGTATTCTTAGAATCGCGGGGCTGTCTTCAGCCTGGCCGGGTCGGATTTTCGGAAGGAGCGTTTATGGCTTCGAATACGCGCATTTTGACTCTTTGCGTCTTCGCTGGACTTGCCTCGGCTGGTCTGGCTTCGGCCGGCATCGCGTCGGACGCCCAGAAATCGATCATGCAGAAGAAGGACCTGGCAGCCGCGGAGCACATGGTTCAGGAATACCGCAAGACGCAGCCCGCGAGTCCCGAGCTGGCGGCGGCGGTCTCGTGGCTCGCCCGAGGAGCACTCTTCGCCAAGGAATACGATAAAGCCGACGCCTACGCGGACGAAGCCCGGAAGATGACGCTCGAGTTCCTGAAGGGCCGAAAGCTCGACGACGACCGCTGGCTGCCGGCCGCGCTGGGCGCTTCGGAAGAAGTGCACGCTCAGGTAATGTCTGCTCGCGGCGAGAACGACCAGGCGGTCGAATTTCTCAAAGCGGAGCTCAAGACCTACGGCGACACGTCGCTGCCCGAGCGCATCGAGAAGAACATCAACCTCTTGAGCTTGGAAGGGAAACCGGCGCCGGCGCTTCAGGAGGACGTCTGGTTCGGTTCGAAACCTCCCACGCTTGCCAGCGTGAAGGGCCGGCCGGTGATCCTGTTCTTCTGGGCTCACTGGTGCCCCGACTGCAAAGCCGAAATCCCGATCCTGGCGAAAGTGATGCAGACGTACGGGCCCAAGGGGGTCAAGCTGATCGGTCCGACGAAGTATTACGGCTACGTCTCACGCGGCGAGGACGCGACGCCCGAGGTGGAGAAGCCTTACATCGACAAGGTCCGCCTGCAGTACTACGCGCCTCTGGGGGACATGCCAGCTCCGCTGAGCAACGCAAATTTCGCCAACTACGGCGCGAGCACGGTTCCCACGCTGGTCCTGATCGACCGGGACGGCATCGTGCGGCTGTATCATCCCGGAAATCTGACGGAGCAGGAGTTGACCACACAGCTTGATGCTTTGCTGGGCACTCAAGCTTCCCTGAAAAACTAGTAAGCCGTCCCAGCGATTTCGTTATTCTGAGCAATCGCTTTCTCACGTGCGCGGCTCCGAATCAGTATCGCCGGGCCACGGCTGCTAACCGAGCCGCGACTTTGAAGGAGCGGTAACTTCAATAATGTTATCGCCGGGACACCTCACTAGCCGTTATCGAGCCGTACCCAGGCCTAGACCGCCAATCACCGTGAAGTTGTGGCTTTAAGGTGGTTGTAGGTGAATTTCCCTAGCAGCTAAGGGTATTTAGGTAAGAATGGGCCATCTTGACCCATGTGGCCGACCGACGCTCCAGGCGATAGGTCCATAGGAGCAAAGACTATGTATCTTTGGCGAGTCTTCCTGATCCGGCCATTCGCCGCGATGTCGGTCTTGATCTGTCTGGCGACCATTCTCTCGTGCTGGTCCTTGCTCAAGAAGCGTGCTCAACACAACCTCGATCGCTTTCTGATCGGATTCCTAGGGTTGCTCTCGATTTATGAAGGTTTGCGCGTGCTCGAGGCGTGCGGGCTGCTGACCCTGCCGGCGAGCGCGCACTTCAGCGATATGATCGAGTTGGTCGTGACGGCGTTTTACCTGATGGCGATCCTGATTCTGCGGCTTTCGAGCGACGACCGCTTGAACACCAATCTCCAACTGCGCCTGGCGCAGGCTGCGCCGCCAAAACCAACCGCGCTCCTGGAACCTTCCGCAAGCGAATCCGAGCGCGAGGACAAGACGGTGCAACAGTTGGCTTGGGCGCTCCCCAAGCTCTCGGACGGGGCCTTCAAACTGTATGCGTATCTATGCTTACATGCGGGGTTACGTGCGGGGTCCCATGCGGCCCACGGCGCCGGCCGGACGAGCGTGGATACCGAGGAGCTCTTGTCGGTATGCGGGAAAACGTCCGCTGGTCTCACCGCCTGCTTCCGCGAGATCGAGGACATAGGAGCCCACGTAAAACTTCTGCCTGGCAACACGGCGGAGGTCGAGATCCCGGCCCCGCCCCAGTTCGGACCGCTCACTACACTGGCCGGGCGTTAGAAGCGCAAAGGGTGCGGCGCGCACCGCCCAGGAGATCAGGAGCTGTTTCGCGCCGCACTCCGCTTTGCGCGAGTTCCTCAAAAGCCCGCACAGGGCGGAACTCTAAGCGTCTCAGCCGAGCGACGCTCCGTTGTGCGGGTGAGTTCCTTAAGAGCCAGCGGCCCGACGCCAGAGGCCTGGTATCAGACCCCAGAGGTCAACCGCTGCCGCCGGGCTAGCAATTGATGGATTACGAAGATCGCGATGCAGAGAGGCGGCAACGCGAAATAGCCCCAATAAGCGTCAATCTTAGGTTGCGGTGGTTCGACGCTCAATGTGCCAGACAGTTCTGAATCTTCCGCGCCGTGATGGACGTTGACGGAGTATTTCCGCAGGCCCGGTTCCGTCAGGTTGACTGTGGCGGCGTAGAGGAGTTTGTTCTGGGCTTGATCGCGTGTGGCCGCGAGTGTAAGTCCGGCGCCATTTCGCTCGACAGTGAGCGAAACTGCCGCGTCGAGCACTGGATCAAGGGAATCCCGCCTCTGAATCATGACGCTGAGATCCGCCGGACCGGCGCGAAGGGGCGCCGGGGATGCGAAAACAGTGATGACAAAGGGCCCGGCGTCGCGATGCAAAACCACCGCTCCTCCGTCCGCGAACAGGCCCGGCGCCGTCCAGGTGCCGAGCACCGCCAAGAGTAAGAGAAACGGGAGAACCGCGCGCATCACATCACCATTCCGCGCATCTGCATGGGTTGAAAGAGAATCCAAACAGCCGCCGCGTAGAAACCGATGGCGAGCATCGCCCAGGGAGCCACGAGTCCCAGCGCTTGACTTGTGCGCATGGTTCGGCGGCAGGCCGTACGCCAGGCGATGTAGAGGCTGAAGAGCAACCCCGCATCGAGCAGCAGCACTTGCACTGGCGGCAGCCACCCGGGAACCTCCGCCGAGAGATTGATCGCGAATCCGGCAAAGTGGAAAATGCGGCCGAGCACCGGCTCGAGAGATCGCCAGCCCGTCAGCAAATGAAATAAAAAATGCGCGACCCACATGGCGAGGCCCAGGGGGACCATCGCCCAGGCGAAGTTGCACGCCAAGTCCTTCCACGAAGCGCGACCCGCGCCCAACCCTTCGGATGCACAATTGGCCATCGAGCGGCTGGACCAACTGCACACGAACGCCAGAATCGCGGGCGCGAACAGCACACCACCCGCATAGAGCAGGGTGACCACCGGAAGCATGGATTCCAAACCCAAGCGGCGGTGAACCAGATGCATCCATTGCATTACCGGATCGACCATTGCAGCCGCGTTCACCAGCGCCCCGAAAACCAGAACCATGGCGAGCGCCGCGGCGTCGGGCCGTCTCGACAATTGCCCGATGCCTGAGCTGCGGCGGTCTTCGATCAACGCCTTTCCCGGGATGACGGCCAGCACGCCAACGTTGTCCTGGGGACAGGCTTGCACGCAGTCGAGACAGAAAGTGCAATCGAAGTTCCCGGATTTTCGGGGCTGGAACAGTTGTAACTCGCAGCCGCGGTGAGTCGCATTTCCGCGAATGCAGTCATATGTCCGGCAGGAATCGCACACCGCGCCGGATTTGACCTTCACCTCGAATGGAGAGACCAGCGAGTTGACGAAATGGAACTGGCCGATGGGGCAGATATATTTGCAGAAGCTGGCGCCTTGAAACAGACCATCGATCAGGAAGGCCGTGAGAAAGTATCCCACCACGATCCAGGCGGTCCACCAGGGACTCGCCCACAGGCCAAAGGCTTCATAGGCCCATAGGTAGGCGGCCAGCAACGCCGCGGCAAACCATTTTGACCGCAACGGCCCCGGCCAGCGGTGACGAGCAGGGAGCAGGCGGCGGCCAATTTCGCGCGGCAGCATGAACGGGCAAACCATGCAGAAGAAGTTGCCGCCGGCGAGCAGGGCGATGACGGCGAAGCCTCGCCAGTAAGTCCACGGGAGGACGCCCGCGAGATTCATCGGCGCGATCTGGGGACCTGCGAGTCCGTCGACCACAATCGCCACTGCCAGGGCGAACAGAACGCCCTGCGCCGCGCGACGGAAATACCGGTAGCGCAGAACGGCGCCGATGGCCGGGAGTCGCAGCAGATCCCAGCCGGCGGAATCCTGGCGGACGAAGGGTTTGATCCGTGGAGGCGCGGGCCGCAGCCGCCGCCTGGTCAACATCTGTATGGTGATCGCACAGGCAGGGATCAGGTAGACGATCGATCCGGGAACCCACATGATGGCTCCCGCGGTCGATTGGTCGGAGAGCGCGGAGATGCCACCCAGGCGCGGCGCCAGTTCGTAGGTCCGGTAGACCACCTGGGTCGAGAACACCAGCCAGGCCGAAAGCGCGGTGTTCACGATATCGGCCAGCACCAGGTAGGGAATCATCATCCAGCGGGGCCACTGCGCGCGGCCTGGCCACACGTCGATCACGGGCCACCAGAACAACAGCGCGGCGCCGAAAAAGCACGCGTGTTCCACCTGGTGCCACGCGGTCGATTCGAGGCCCAGCTCATACCAGCGAGGCATGTGCCAGAAGACTATGGCGAAGGTCATGGCGAGCCAGGTGACCACGGGGTGCGTGATCAGCCGTCCGGCCCGCCGCAACCCATGCCAGGCGAGAAAAGGGCCGAGGCCGGTCTTGAGGAAGCGGGGAGGGAGCCCGCGGAGCATCGGAATCACCGGCTGGCCGAGCCAGATCAGCGCCGGTGCCACCATGATGAGCAACAAGTGCTGCACCATGTGGACTTCGAGGAGCAATCCGCCGAACGCATCGAGCGGCGACGCGAGGGCCACGAACAGCGCGCTCAGTCCGGCCAGGAACGCGGCCAGGCGATCCGTCGAATACTTGTGCGGGGACTGGAGGTGTAGCTTGCGCCATCCGCGCACGTACAGCCAGGACGCGGCAAGCAGCAAGCCGAGCAATCGCAGGTCGAGACGCCAGGACGCGAAAATTGCTTCAGCCATCGGGTCCCCCATCCCGGGATGCGCGGCTATTCGCCGGTATTCTCTTGGTTTTCTCCAGGACCTTCCGTGTTGGGCGGAATAACCCCAGGCGCTTCGATTCCAGCGCGCACCGCCAGCGGCAAGTGCTGGAGGACTTCGATACTCTGCGTTCGCGCGATCACGTAGCCACCCGTCAATCCGAAGGCGAGCTGGGAGGCCACAAACCAGCGCCAATCGATGCGAGTGTTCAATGCCGGGTTGACCAGCGCGAGGGTGGACGCGATCAGGCCGGACCACAGAAGCGGGGAGGACACGCCCGCCCACCAGAACGCGCTCTTCGGGAACATCGGCAACATGACGGCGTAGAGCACGCCTACCAGAATCGAAGTGAGTCCGTGAATGATCACCCCGAGGATCAACCCGATCGCGCTGAATTGTCTCAACTGTTCGACGCTTGCCGAAGCGAGATCGGGGACCGCGGCAGCCGCCAGCAGATTGATGGGATACCAGATGCTGCCTTGGGAGATCAACCCGAACAGCAGCGCGACGCCGGCCATGCCCACCGCCCCGACGACTCCACCCTTGACACCTGCCGAGTAGGGCTTGATCTCCAAAGGAAGTTGCATGCGGTGCCGTTCGACGCCGGCCCGCAGATGCTCCACCGGCCGAACCGCCGGCTGAATGGCGGCCTCCTCGGAAGAGAGCACCTCTATCCGCAACAGCTCGTGGCGCTCGGACGGAAGGACGTCATACCACCAACCGATCGCGGCGCAGAGCGACAGGGCGCCTCCCGCAATACTCAGAATTCCGGTGGTCACTAGCCCGGCAAGCCCCAGCGCGATGCCCAGGGCGAAAACCAGCGGCCACACCGTTGGCGCCGGCATTTCGACAGCTTTGGGCGGCGGCTGTGGTGTCTGTTCCGTTGTCATAAGAGTCCTTTCGATGCCTATCTCCCGATCACATAAACCACTGTAAAGACGACGACCCAGACGGCATCGACAAAATGCCAATACCAGCTCAGCAGCTCAATGCGCCGTTCATGAGCGTGAAGATGCGCGCCCTTAAGTCCCAGCGCGAAGACCAACAACAACAACGTCAATCCGATCACCACGTGGCTCGCGTGCAATCCAACCAGCGAATAGTAGGTGGTTCCAAAGACGTTGGTGGAGATCGTGAGGCCGTCGACGTTGATTAATTTCCGCCATTCGATTCCGGTTTGGCGCAGGAACTCCCCGCCCAATAAAATGGTCAGTCCCAGCCAAAGCTTAAACTGGCCGGCGGCGCCGCGGCGCAGCCCGCGAATTGCCAACTCGACGGTCAGGCTGCTCGAAAGCAGACAGATGGTGGCCCACACGGGGACCGTCAGCACCTCGGCGGGGGTGGGACCGGTCAGGCTTTTGCCCAGGAAGGACAGGTACGCAGTGACAAAAACACTAAAGAGCGCGACCTCGGTGGTGATCAGGCAGATTACGCCCACCTTCCCCCGGTCCAGGTTCCGCGCCTCGTCTTCTACGGCGCTTAACGGGATTACTGCTGCGTCAGCCACGGTGCTTGGCTCCTTCCGGCGTTCATTTCGTCGACTTCCTTCGGACCGGTAATCGTCATTCGTACTTCCAGTCGGGATCTTCCGGATGTTTCACGTCCCACAGGGGGCGGCTGCTGCGAACCACGGGCGGAGTGGCGAAGTTATATTCGGGAGGAGGCGAGGTGGTGGCCCATTCGAGCGTCCAGGCGTCCCATGGGTCGTTGCCCGCCTTCTTTCCTGCATACAGGGAATAGAGAACGTTGACAACGAAGATCAGGATGGCGGCGGCCTGCACAATTACGCCCAGTGTCGCGAAGTGGTTTAAGCCGTCCCAGCCCCTGCCGGTGGGGTATGTATAAATACGCCGCGGCATCCCCAGCAAACCGGCGAAGTGCAGGGGATCGAAGGTCGCGTGGAAACCAATCACCAGCAGCCAGAAGTGCCATTTCCCTAACTTCTCGCTCAACATCCGGCCGGTGGCCTTGGGGAACCAGTAGTAGATGGCGGCAAACAGCGTGAACAGCAATCCACCGATCAGGGTGTAGTGAAAGTGCGCGACCACGAAATAGGAGTTGCCCAATTGCCAGTCGAAAGGCGCGACGGCCAACATGATGCCCGTCAGGCCCGCGATCAGGAACTGAAACAGGAACCCGGTGCACCACAGCATCGGCGTGTTAAAGCGGATTCGTCCGCCCCACATGGTTCCGAGCCAGTTGAATATCTTGATACCGGTCGGCACCCCGACCATCATGGTCGCCGTCGCAAAGTAGATGTTGGCATTGGACGGCAGGCCCACCGTATACATGTGGTGGGCCCACACGCCCAGGCTGATGAACCCGATCGACACGCTCGCCCCGATCATTGCGGCCCGGCCGAAGATCGGTTTCCGGGAGAACACCGGAACAATCTCGGTGACCGCGGCGAAGCCCGGGATCATCAGAATGTAGACCTCCGGGTGTCCGAACAGCCAAAAGAAATGCCTCCAAAGGACGGCATTGCCGGACGCCGCGGTATCGAAGAAGTGCGCTCCCAGGAACCGGTCGAGCAGCAGCATGACCTGGGCGGCCGTCAGGGGCGGCAGGGCCACCAGGATCTGGAACGCGACCACACACAGCATCCAGACGAACAGCGGCATTCGGGCAAGCGTCATGCCCTTGGTCCGCATGCACAGCGCCGTGGCCAGGATGTTGACCGCCGTGAGGGTGCTGGAGATAGTGCTCATGATAATGCTGAGGATCCAGTAATCGGTGCTGGTACCCTTCGAAAAGGCCCGCTCGGTGAGTGGCGCGTAGGCGAACCATCCGACGTCGGGCGCGCTTCCGTGGCCGGCCGGCCCGGCCCAGGCGAAATAGCTGCTGTACAGCAGCATCCCGCCAAATAGCGCCAGCCAAAGCCCCAGGGCATTCAAGCGTGGAAAGGCCATGTCGCGCGCCCCGATCATGAGCGGGATCAAGTAATTCGCGAGGCCGGCGATGAACGGCATCCCGACGAAGAACACCATGGTGGTGCCGTGCATGGTGAATAAGCGGTTGAACACCTGCGGCGTAACCAGGGAATTGTTCGGGTACATCAGTTGGGCGCGAATTACCGCGGCTTGGAGGCCGGAGATGACGAAGAACAGCAGCGCGACGATGATGTACATCAGGCCCAACTGCTTGTGGTCCACCGTGAGCACCCATTCGCGCACGAATCGAGCCCACGAATACGCCGTCCCCCGCTCGGCGGTTCGTCCTTGGTCTCTTCCACTGTCGAGCGGATAAACGATAGATGCCATGAGATCTCCGGTTACTGCAAACTCGCCAGATACGCGACCATCCGATCCAACTGTGCGTCGCTGATTTTTACCGCCGGCATTTTATTTCCGGGTTTGAGTTTCTGCGGGTCCTTGATCCAGTCCCGCAGATTCTCGGCGGTGTTGGGGACCTCCATCGCGGCGAGGGTCTGGCGCCCCATCAGGTGCGTGAGATCGGGGCCCATTTTCCCCAGCGCCCTGGTTCCGCTAACGGTGTGGCAAGCGATGCAAGGCGATGCCAGAAACGCCTGACGGTTCTCGGTTAGTTCCGGGGTTGCCGCGGGCTGCTGCTGCCGGGCCACCCACTTCGCGAAATCCTCGTCCGACTCGACGATCACCCGCAGTTCCATCCGCGCATGCTCCATTCCGCAAAACTCCGAGCAATTTCCAAGATACGTGCCCAACTCCCGCGGATCGATCCACATTTTATTGGTGCGGTTGGGAATGACGTCGGTCTTACCTGCAAGTTGCGGCACCCAGAAACCGTGCGCGACATCGGCCGACCTCAGCGTCAGCGACGTCACCCTGGGCTGAGCCATGCTGCTGACCGGAACGTGCAGCTCATTCGCTGTGACAATCTTCAAGTCCGGATAGCGAAACTCCCACCACCATTGATGCCCGATCACGGTGACGTTGAGCGCATCCTTGGGGATCTGACGATCCTGGATCGCGGATGTGACTCGCGCCGTGGACATGGTGAGAACGAAGACGATCAGAATCGGAATCACCGTCCAGGCGATTTCAACCTGATTGCTGCCATAGACCTGGGGTGGCTCGCTCCGGCTGTCACCCTCGCGGTAGCCAAAACGAATCACTGCGTAGGCCATCAGACCGGCGACGATCGCGAAGATCGTGGCACAGATCGCGATGGTCAGAATAGAGAGTTCTGAGACTAACTCCGCGGGAGTTGCCAAGGGCTTGAAGATGTTGCCTACCGAGTGGAGCGATTGTGCGGCTAGCACACCGCCGAACAGGAGGAGAAGCACCACCGAACGAAGGAGCCGATTCGTCCGAAAACACCTCTTCCGGACCGAACAGAAATACCCTGGTTTTGGCATTTAGACCTGGGTGCTTGCAACTGCGTAACCATTACGGGAGGAACAATCCTTGGCGTTCAAAAGACAAAGCTTATGACCAGCTACTGAGTGATTTGACGGTTCGGGCAGCCACAGAAACCAGACGCTTAGCGAGCTTTGCGCGAAATAGCCCACCCCTGCGTCTTTCCTAACGCTACGAGATAACCCAGCCATCGCACCATGCACCTGCTAACGTTTGGGAACGCGGTTACGTGCCATGTGAGCCGGTCTATCCGCGGACAGAAATGATCTAGGATCGAAGGGTGGCTCCGGTTCGGCAATCGCGACCGTTGTACCGATTCAAGCCGGGCGAAACCATACCCACCGGACTCAAACGGATTGTTCGCGAGCAGCTCGATTCGGCGATCGGTCAACTCAACGGACAGGGAAAGAACCGCACGGAGGCGGTTCACGAGGCACGCAAGAGTCTGAAAAAGATCCGGGCGGTGCTGCGCCTCCTGAAAAAGGACCTCGGGCCTGTTTATAGCGTTGAAACCGCGCAACTACGCCTTCGCAGCCGTCAGCTCTCGGAAATCCGCGACGCGGCCGCGAGGATCGAGACCATCGATGCCCTTCGGGAGAAGTTTGCGCCAGAATTAGGTGTGGACGCATTCAGCTCGATCCGCCGCGCCCTGGTCGCACGAAGGGAGGAATTCGAGCAGGCAGCCGACACCGGCGGCGTCTTCCCCAGCGTGGCCCGCGCTCTCCGGACTGTGGCCAGGCGAGTGAAGGGTTGGCCGCTTCAAACGGACGGTTTTGCAGCTCTCGCTCCTGGAATCAAGAAGGCTTTTCGCCGTGGGCGGGAAGCGTTCCTTTGCGCGCGGGAGGACCCTAGTCCGGAGAACCTTCACGCGTGGCGCCGGAGAGTGAAGGATCTTTGGTACGACCTGCGGCTGCTCGAGCCCCTTCGACCGGCTGTTCTCGAGAATTACGCCGGAGATCTGAAAGACCTTCAGGACTGGCTGGGTGAATATCAAAATCTGGCGATGCTTCGGGACAGCTTCGCGGCGCAACCTGAACTCTGCGGGGAGAGAGACGACATAGATACGTTCCTGCGCGTGGCCGGAGAACACCAAGCCGGGCTGCGGAGCCAGGCCCTCGCGCTGGGAGAAACCGTCTATCGAGAGTCGACCCGCCGATTCCTTCGTGCCGTGGAAAAGTCCTGGCTCGCTCACTTCCCGGACTCGCCCGAGCCGGCTTCACCGGCGAAGTAGACGTGTCCATCGCTGCCAACCACGCTAAAGAAAAGCGGCGGACTCAAACCAGGAGCATATAGCCCTGGAACGGGACCGCCGCCGCGATACTTCCGGCAGGGCACCCGTCACCGTGCTCATGCCGTGAAAGTTTCGCACACACGCGTTTGGCGCACCGGTTGAAGGACCCCGGCGATTGGGTCTTCAGCGAGCACCAGAAGCCATTTGGGTACCCGAACCGGAGAGAAGTCCGAACGTAGCTCTTCCTGCCGGAGCCCGGTGTTCGCGCTTCCGCGCCCAACTCCTTTGCTCGGAAGCTTCTGCCATGCCCATGTAGACTCCCAGCCGGAAGGTCACCGCCATCCCGATCGCGAGCAACGCGACCACCGCCAGGGACATGAGCGGGACGTACAGCATGAAGGCGCTCAGGCTCAGGATGAGTAACAACGCTACAAAGCCGAATTGGTAGCGTGCCATGCACAAGGGGGAAGCAAGTCTGTTGCCAGTCCTCGCCGATACGAACGACGGCGGTTGCCGGAAGGTCAATTCCTTGTGATTGACCGACTTAATCGCCTGACCGGCTGCGAGCTGCGAGTACTCACCCTCCGCGACGGACCTCGCGGGACGTAATTACGCCCTATAAGCGAGGGCGGGTACAGTCAAAATTTCGTACCGCGCGTACTGGGCTCTCGACAGTGGGGCGAATCGCTTATCATCAAGTCATCGCCTGAAGCCGCCGGCTAAACCCTCGGCCTTGCACGGTGTTTCGAACGAATGATTTGAACCAAGAATGCTTTGAGCCAAGAATTCCTAGAGCCAAAAATGAAGACCGCGGCGTATCTCGCGCTGTTCCTCTCCGGTGTCTCGCTGCTCGGCCAGTCGGATCGAGGCGAGCTGCGGCTCACTGTAACGGATGGCAGCGGCGGCGCCACCGCGGCGTCCGTCACACTGGTGAACGAATCTTCCGAGACCCGCGTGCTGGTCGACCTGCCGAGCACCGGATTCTATTCCTTCAAGAACTTGCCGTTCGGCCTGTATCACCTGGAGGTTAGCCGCTCCGGATTCGCTCCGTTGTCGGAGTTGATCGAGATCCGTTCGGAGTTGCCTCTCCACCATGCGGTTGCGCTTGCGGTCCAGCCGGTTTCGACGACCATCCTAGTGACGGAATCCGCCACTCTGCTCGATCCGAATCGGACGGGTGCGGCGGAGTACGTCGGTTCCCAGGAGATCAAAGAGCGCCCGAACGGGCTCCCGGGCCGCGGTCTCATCGATCTTGTGACGATGCAACCGGGCTGGGCTCTCGAGGCGAACGGCGTGCTGCATCCACGTGAATCCGAGTACGATACCCAGTTCATCGTCGACGGTTTTCCGGTCCAGGACAATCGATCTCCGGCGTTCGCACCCGCGGTGGACGCCGACAGCGTGGAATCCATGAAGGTGTACACCAGCGGAATTCCGGCCGAGTTCGGGCAGAAATTGGGTGGCGTGATCGAACTGACCACCAGCCGCAACGCCTCCCCTGGATTTCACGGCGTCGTGGAGTTGCAAGGAGGGAGTTTTGACACCTCCGGTGGTTACCTCTCGGGCCAATACGTCGCCGGCCGCACCACCGGCACGGTCACGGCCCAGGGTTTCCAAACGGACCATTATCTCGATCCCCCTGTAACCGCGAACTACACCAACCATGGATCGAGCACGTCTTTCAGCGGCACGGTGGAGAGGGACCTCAGCGATTCCGATCGGCTGCGTCTCTCGGTCACTCGCCGCCAGACATGGTTCCTGGTTCCCAACGATCTGCTGCAGCAGGCGGCAGGGCAGCGCCAGGACCGCGAGAGCGGCGACATCCAAGGCCAGATCTCCTACCAGCACGTTTTCTCATCGTGGCTGATCGGAACCCTTCGGGGCATGGGGCGCGACGTTTCCTCCCAGCTTTGGTCGAATCCTTTATCGACGCCGATTTCCGCGCAACAGGATCGCGGATTTCGGCAGGCCTATGTCAACGGCAGCCTTGCCGGACACTGGGGCCGGCACGAGTGGAAGACGGGAGCGGAGGCGAGTTACGCGGCCATCCGGGAAGAATTCGGATACCAGATCGTTTCTTACAACATCAACGACGTACCCGTCTTCGATCCCGGTTTGCCCCCGCTGTACCAGTTCGCCGGTCACGCGCCGGACCGCGAACAATCGGCGTATGCGCAGGACCTGATCCGAATCGGGCAGTTTACCTTGAGCGCCGGGCTGCGATTCGATCACTACAGCCTGCTAGTTGATGAAACCGGCTTCAGTCCCCGGCTCGGCTTGTCTTGGCACTCGCAGCCTTTGGGGCTGGTGCTGCACGCCTCCTACGACCGCACGTTCGGAACGCCCCCGTTTGAGAACCTCCTGGTCTCCGCCGCGGCGAGCAATCAGTTGAACCAGGGCTTGTACCTGCCGCTGCGGCCCTCGCGAGGCAACTACTATGAGGGCGGCCTGACGAAAGGGATCGGAGCCAAGGTCCGGCTGGACGCTAACTATTTCCGCCGCGACGTGCGGAATTTCGAGGATGACGACCTGCTTCTGAACACCGGAGTCAGCTTCCCCATCGCTTACGCAAAGGCTCAGATTCGTGGCGTCGAAGTGAAGCTGGAAGTTCCGCGCTGGGGACGCTTCTCGGGATTCCTCAGCTACGCGAACACGATCGGCGCGGCGCAATTTCCTATCACCGGCGGCTTGTTTCTGGACGGAGGCGCGGCCGCCCTGGTGAGTTCAAACGCCAGTTTCCCGATTTCGCAGGACCAGCGCAACGCAGCGCGGGCGTGGACCCGGTTCCAAATCTCGCGCCGGCTGTGGACTGCCTGGAGCGCTTCCTACAACAGCGGACTTCCGGTGGAAGACGTCGCCGACTTGCCGCCGGCGAGTTTCCTGATATCGCAGTACGGACCCGCCATCGCCGGTAAAGTGAATTTCGACCGGGGAAGGGTGATGCCGAATTTCTCACTCGACGCATCGGTGGGCGCCGAACTCTGGAGGCGCGAGAAACGTTCGGTGAGCATCCAAGCAGACGCGCTCAACCTGACGGACCGTCTGAATGTGATCAACTTCGCCGGCCTTCTATCCGGCACCGCGATCGCACCCCCGCGCAGTTTCGGAATCCGGCTACGAGCGGAATTCTAGACTCCTGTCCCAGAAGTTGTACCAACAAGATCTGGTAGGGCGGACGCCTTCGTCCGTTCCGGACCCTCGTCCGCGCCGGACCCCCTGGTCCGGCTTCTGATTCGCAAGCAGATGAGGCCGACGAGGGCGTCGGCCGCAGTCCAGGGGGACCGCCCCACGCTGCCTGACTTATGGCACGAACCATTGGGACAGGAGACTAGACGTCCTCGACGTTCATCAGATCCGCGGGGATTGGGTTCCCTCGGTCCGCATGAGGCGTCCCCTGCGCCGATCTCTGCGCGCGCCGCACCGCCATTAAGCCTTCCACGAGCTGCGAGAAGCGGACGGGCTTGGTCACCCAGCCCGTGAAGCCGTGTGCGAGATAGGGGCCCGGATCACCGCGCAATCCCAGGGGTGCCAGGACCAGGAGCCTCAGCCGATCCGCGGCGAGTGCGTTCCGGCAACGCTCCCACAGGCTACGATCGAGAATCACGGCGTCGAACCGCTGATTCGAAGCGCGAGCGGATTTGAGGGCCGCTGCCAGCTCGTCAGGAGAAGCGACGGCGTTCGTTGTTACTTCGATCTGCTCGAGCACTTCCCGCAAAAGATTGCGGTTGAGTGTTTGCGGATCGGCGATGAGAATGTGCAAGCCCGCGAGCGTAGGCACGTATCGGAGCTGATCCACGTTCGGAGCATCCAGCGGGAGTCTCAGCGTGAACCAGAACGTGGAGCCCTCGCCCAGTGCACTGCGCACTCCCAGTTCGCCGCCCATCCGCTTCACCAATTCCTTGCTGATAGCGAGGCCGAGACCCGTTCCGCCGAACCGGCGCGTCATGGAGGCGTCGGCTTGGGTGAACTTTTGGAACAGTTGCGTCTGCACATCCTCGGGAATCCCAATGCCGGTGTCTTCCACCGCCACGCGAATCAGCGCGCTTTCACCGGTGTGCTCGACGCACGCCACCTCGATCAGAACGTGTCCACCGGGTGTGAACTTGAGTGCGTTTCCGGCCAGGTTTAGCAGGACTTGCCGTACTCGTCCTTCGTCGCCCACTAGTCCGCGCGGGGTTTCGGGCGACCATCGAACGGCGAACTCGATTCCCTTTTCGGCGGCGCGGGGAGCGAACAAATCGGACACGCCGGAGACCACCGCTTCCAGATCGAAGGCCCGGGATTCGATCTCAAGTTTTCCGGCCTCGATTTTGGAAAAGTCGAGAATGTCGTTGAGAATAATCAGCAAGGACTCAGCCGAGCTTTGAGCGGTCTCGGCCAGATCCCTTTGCTCCTCCCCTAGAGGGGTATCGAGCAGAAGTGCCGTCATTCCGAGGACACCGTTCATGGGAGTCCGAATCTCGTGGCTCATGTTCGCCAGAAAGTCTGACTTGGCTCGATTGGCCTCATCGGCAGCTTCGAGCGCTTGTGAGAGTGCGGCGGTTCTTTCCGCGGCGAGGCTGGAGGCACGCCGGGTGGTCGACTGCAGGCTCATGACCAATCCGGCGAGCAGTAAGGACAAAAGCGCGACGCTTCCCGCTGCCAATTGGGTCGGGGCATTACTGGGCGCCGCGAACGTGCGCGTACGGTTCCACCGGAGGGTCCAGGTGACACCGTCCTCCCGAAGCTGAGTCGTGCGCTCGAAGCGGCCGTCCACGCGGCCCGCATTTGCCGATGCGTACAGGAGCTGAGCGGGACTGGTGGAGTCGTCGAAGGCGTCGAGGCTGAGTTGGTTGGAGTTCTCCTTAAGGGCGGTTTCGAATAAACGGCCGGCATCTGCCGCGGCCACCACCCACGCGGTAAGCGCGGATCGCCGCTCGGCCACCGTTGTGGTTGGCGCTCCCTCGCGGTAGACCGGAAAGTATAGAAGGAACCCAAGCCGTGTGGCATCGCCCCATACCAGATCGAGCCCGTGCGTCAGGACCGCATGGCCGGAATCGCGAGCGCTTTCAGCCACGCTTCGGCGCTGCGGATCGGTGGCGACGTCCACTCCGATGGCCCGCGCTTTGTGGGCCGCGGGCTCCGCATAGATCGCCACGAAGTGTTCTTTGACGGAACCTAGAGAAGCCCCCGGTACGGGATGGATGGAGAAATCCGGCAGGCCATTCCGGCGCTGTTCCGCGATGAGCCCCTCGAGTTGTGCTGCGGCCACCGGCACCACGACGGAGAGCACTTGAAGGCCCGGGTAGCGCTCGGAAAGATCCAGCCGCTCCACGTAGGCATGCCACTGCGCGCTGGTTACGCGAGGAGAGACAGCCAGGAATCCCGCGCTCCCCCGCAGGGCATCTTCATACGCGGTCAATTGCTGGTCGACTTCACGTTGTACTACGTTGACAAGCCGGTCCAGCCGGGCATTGTTGTAGGCGGCCTGGTCGCCTTGTAGCGAGGCAAAGAGCCATCCACCGAGTACCCAACCCGCCAGAAGTACGCTGCCTGGAAGAAAGGTACTGCCGGCGGCCCGGAACGCTCCGATGGCCATGACGGTGAGCGAGACCGACGCGAGAAAGAGATCGAGGTTCTGGAAATTCTCGTTGAACGTCCCGCCGGTGAACAAGCCGGCGCCAGCATAGGTAGCCCACACGGCCATCGCTGCGATCATCAATGACGACCATCTGGCCGCTACCCGTCCCAGCCAGGTGGCGCCGACTAAGATCAGCGGACACAGCAAGAGTAGGAATCCCGCCGTTTTCGGCAGGAAGAACACAATCCGGCAAGTGGCTGCCACTCCCGCCAGGAACAGAATCACCCGCGCGGTGTGGGAGGCTCGCGAATCAGCCGTTCGGCGCTCGAAGGACGACCAGGCGGCCATCAGCGCCGGTGTCACGATCAGGACCCCGAGCGCATCCGCTACCCACCAGGCGATCCAGACGGCGCCCCGATGCTGTCCCAACTGAGTCTGGCGGCTGAACATCAGAGCAAGCGTGCCTAAACTTGCAGAGAGCGCGGTGGGGAGCAATGACGCGACCAGGGTCGCCGTCAACTCCTCGAAATATCCCAAATGCTTCTTGAATCGCGCGGCATATCGAAAAACCAGGACGCCAGCCAAGGCCTGGGCTACGCGGCCCACCCCGGCCGCCAGGGCCATCTTCCAGGACGGGTCAATCCCCGCTGCGCTCAACGCAGCGGCGAAGAGTACCACGGGCCAATACCGGATTCCAAAAATCAACAGAACAGCAAGATCAACTCCCGCGGCAGGCCACACGGGCACTAGCCACGTGTCGTGAGTGGTAAACAACAGCCCAACTCGCGCCGCTGCAAAGTGAGCAAGCGTGATCAGGATCGCTACGATCGGGTACGCGAAGCCTCGAGGGGTCCGTGCCTCACAGCTATCCATAATACGTCTTAGTGACTTATCGACATTTATCTTGTCCGGCTTAAGGCCCTAAGTTCACGATTTTCACAATCAACTGCGGCGCTAAATGATTGAAAAGCCTTACATTGTCGAAAAATGGCGGGAAAGACGGCTTCTCAATTACGACTCTCCCCGCGAATCCATGTCATTTGGATGACGAAAATTACGGACAGAATTGTAACTTGCACATGCTAGAATCGCGCCATGCGACCGCGATGCCTGGCTGCGTTGTCCATCCTCTTCATCTCCGCCGTTTCGGCTCAGAACACGTTGCGCGTCTATTCGATCGATGTCGAGGGAGGCAAGTCCACGCTGTATGTTTCCCCCTCCGGCGAATCGATGCTGGTGGACGCGGGCTACACCGGCCACCATAATCGCGACGCGGACCGCATCGCTACGGTGGCGAAGAAAGCCGGCGTCACTCAGATCGACTATCTGGTGGTCACGCATTACCATCAGGACCACATGGGCGGCGTTCCGCAGATTGCCGCAATGCTGCCGATCCGGAATTTCATCGATCATGGCACGAACTTTGAGACCACCAAAGATGTGACGGCTCTCTATAACGCCTACATCGCGGTCCGCGATAAGGGCCATCACACGGTGGTGAAAGCCGGCGACACGATTCCGGTCCGCGGAATGCAAGTGCAAGTGGTGACGGCGGCAGGCGAGGCGATCGCGAATCCCCTGCCTGGCGCTGGCGAGGCCAACCCTCTCTGTGCGAACTACAAGCCGATAGTGGTCGACACCTGCGAAAATGCGCATTCCATCGGCCTGATGATTACTCTCGGCAGTTTCCGGATGGTGGATCTGGGCGATCTGTACTGGAATCAGGAACACGATCTGGTATGCCCGGTGAACAAGCTCGGCGTGGTGGACGTCTACATGACCACGCATCACGGCAAGAAGTCTTCCGGATCTCCGCAGATGGTTCACGCGCTCCATCCGCGAGTCGCGATCATGAATAATGGACCGGTTACGGGCGGGTCGGTTCCCGCATGGACTACTATCGAGAGTTCGCCCGGTTTGCTTGACCTATGGCAACTACACTTCGCGATTCCCGGGGGCAAGGATCACAACGTCGGCGAACAGTTCATCGCCAATCCAATCTTGACCGAGACTGAAGAGGGAACAGACACAGGCCAATGGATCGAGCTCTCCGCGCAACCGGACGGCACCTTCACGGTTGAGAACAGCCGCAATCATTTCCAGAAGACCTACAAGAAGAACTAGGCTAGTAAGCCGTCCCGGCGATTTCATTGGGGATGGCAAGGTTGTGGCGCACGCACTCCTGCCGACGCAAGGCTCCAGCTCGCAACACGTGGCGTCGAGACGAGTCTCGACGCGGCACGCAAGAGTGCGTGCGCCACAACCCCACGAGTGCAAGCCTTCCGGCATCCGCATGACCAACGAAATCACCGGGACAGCTTACGAGCGGTCACGATTCCCCGGCCGCATCCCCGCCTCCGCGTCGCTCACACCACCCGCAGCGATTCGGCCGGGAACTGGATCACCCAATCCTGGTTGTTGCGTTGACGCTCGTAGTCGGAATGCGCCAGATCCACGTGGATGGGATTTCCGCCGGCGCCGGCAAATTCGAGACGCATCCCTTGAGGCTTCTCCACCGTGCGTTTGAGCTCCGCCGGAATCTGGTTGGGACCGGGCCGGCCATTGCGCGCGGAAACCCTCAGTTGGTCCGGACGGACGCAGATAGTGACGCGATCGCCTTTCAGCCTGCCGGGGAAGTAGGGGCCGTCCAGGTCGAATTCGCCCACGTGCAGACGGCTCGTGTTTCGCCCGGGATCGAGTGCGCGGAGTTCTCCTTCCATAAGATTGAAGACGCCCAGAAGGCGCGCCACCTCGACATTGGCCGGTTGATCCAGAATCTTGCGCGGGGTGCCGCTTTGCGCGATCTTCCCATCGCGCAGAATCAGCAATTCTTCACCCAGCTCGAAGCACTCCGTCAAGTCATGCGTCACCAGCAGCATGGGCGTCCCAAAATCGGCCCGCACCTGGCGCAGCACTTCGTAGAATTCCGCTCGAAGCGGAGCGTCGAGACCCTGCGCCGGTTCATCGAGCAGCAGGAGCTTCGGCCCGCCGATCAGCGCCCGTGCGATCGAACAGCGTTGGCGCTGGCCGCCGGAAACCTCGTGCGGACGGCGCCCGGCGGGATCCGCCAGCCGGAACCGCTCGATCATTTCATTCACCCGGCGATGCCGTTCGAGACGCGGCTTCCGCTCCACCGCAAATTCGAGGTTTTGCCGCAGAGTCATGTGGGGAAACAACGCGTAGTTCTGGAACACGTAGCCGCAATTGCGGGCCTGCGGGGGCAGATGCACGCCCGTCGCCCCATCGAACAGGATTTCGTCGTCGAGGAGAATCCGCCCCTGATCCGGCCGCACGAACCCGGCGATGGAATCGAGCACCAGCGTTTTCCCCGCGCCGCTCGGTCCAAAAAGAACCGTGATTCCGGCCGCGGTCGTGAACTCGAGATCGAGCGAAAAACCCGTCGAATCGGGCCGGGTCGGAAAGGTCTTGCGGAGGCGCGCCCGAATCATGATAGCTTCCCTAGCGCGTGCTCCATCGATTCGCGAAGGTCAGGATGATCAGCGCTACCGCCGAGATAATGAGCACGAGAGCTCGCGCCAGTGCGCCATTGCCGCCTTCGACGGCGTCGTAAATCGCGACCGCGACGGTTTGTGTTCGCCCCGGAATATTGCCCGCCACCATCAACGTGGCCCCGAATTCGCCCAGGGACCGGGCGAACGCCAGCGCGGTTGCGGCGAAGATCGAACGATGAGCCAAGGGAAGCGTCACGCGCCAGAACAAACGCCATTCCGAGGCCCCCAAGGTACGGGCCGCGCGCTCATAACTTCGATCCACGCTTTCAAAGGCGGCTCTCGCCGATTTCACCAGGAGCGGCAGAGAGTGCAACAGCGCCGCGATCACCGCCGCCTTCCAAGTGAACACGAGCGGCGCCCCGAAGACTTCTTCCCACAGTTTTCCGATGGGGCTCGCCCGTCCGATCACTACCAGCAGATACCAGCCGATCACGGTCGGCGGCAATACCAGTGGGAGCGTCACGGCGGCGTCAAGCGCCTCCTTGCCTCGAAAATCGCGGTTCGCCAGTATGTAGGCGAGCCACAGTCCCGCCGCAAGCGCGATCCCCGTCGATACCAACGCGACGCGCAGACTGAGCCAGAGCGGGAACCAGTCGATCTCCATGGAAGGTCAATTATAGCGGGTTACGCGAAACGCGCGTGTCGTTTAGTGGAGGAACATGAAAACCGAGCGGACAGCGCAAGAATGCCGGAATATCGATCTAGTGGCGGAGCGCGCGAAACTCGATCGCGCGGACGCGTTCTTCGAGCAGACCCAGGCGTTCGTCGATGTTCGGGAGGGACCGGAGCCGGATCTCGATCTGACGGTCTCGTGCCACCAGCGCGGCTAGGGCGCGCTCGATAACTTCACGTGGGCTGGAACCGCGACCGGCCTCGATCTCTTGCTGAATCGTTCGCTCTTACTGGGGTGAGAGTTGAATCGTCATAGTGACACCTAGAGCAATCATCTCACGGGCCTATGCTACGCGGTCAGCCAGCACGCGCACGTGATTGTCACGCACTTCGACGTAGCCGCCCGTGACCTCAAAGCTCTCGGTCTTCTCACCAAGCGTGAACGACAGCGTACCCGTGCCCAGTTCGCTCAGGAGCGCGGCGTGTCCGGGCAGGATGCCCATGTAGCCGTCTTTTCCCGGAATCTGCGCGGAATCGGCGCGCTGCTGGACCACCAGTTTCTCCGGCGTCGCAATTTCGATCTGGAAGGTATCTGCCATGGTCAGAGTCGTACGGAAACGCGGACGATCGCTCGCTCACTGCCGCGGCGCCCTTTAGACCCAGAGAGCCGCGCGCGAGCCGGCGAGACTAGCGCGCTTTCTTCATCCGCTCCCACTCTTCAAGGACGTCGTCGATCGAGCCTTGCATATAGAACGCCTGCTCCGGAATTTCGTCGTGCTTGCCCTCCACCACTTCCTTGAAGCTGCGCACGCTGTCCGCCACCTTGACGTATTTCCCCTTGCGGCCGGTGAAGGCTTCGGCGACGTTGAACGGCTGCGACAGGAACTTCTGGATCTTGCGCGCCCGGGCCACGGTCGCCTTATCCTCATCGGAAAGCTCGTCGACACCCAGAATCGCGATGATATCCTGCAGATCCTTGTAGCGCTGCAGGATCTGCTTCACGGCCTGCGCGGTGTTGTAATGCTCCTCGCCGATGACGCGCGGATCGAGAATGCGCGAAGTGGAGGCCAGCGGGTCGACGGCCGGATAAATGCCCAATTCCGAGATCGAACGCGAAAGATTCGTGGTTGCGTCCAGGTGGGCGAAAGTTGTCGCCGGGGCCGGATCGGTATAGTCGTCGGCAGGCACGTAAATCGCCTGCACCGAAGTAATCGAACCTGTTTTGGTTGACGTAATGCGTTCCTGCAGATCGCCCATTTCGCTTGCGAGATTCGGCTGGTATCCCACCGCGCTCGGCATGCGGCCGAGCAGCGCCGATACTTCCGAGCCCGCCTGCGTGAACCGGAACACATTGTCGATGAACAACAGCACGTCCTGATGCTCTTCGTCGCGGAAGAACTCGGCCACGGTGAGCGCGGTTAAAGCGACCCGTAAGCGGGCCCCGGGAGGTTCGGTCATCTGACCGTAGATCAGGGCGCATTTCGATTTCTTCCAGTCGTGCGGATCGATGACGCCCGCTTCCTGGAACTCCAGCCACAGATCGTTGCCCTCGCGCGTGCGCTCGCCTACCCCGGCAAACACCGAGACGCCGCCGTGCTTGGTGGCGAGGTTGCTGATGAGTTCCTGAATGATCACCGTCTTACCCACGCCCGCGCCGCCGAACAGGCCGATCTTTCCGCCGCGGACATAGGGCTCGAGCAGGTCGATCACCTTGATGCCGGTCTCGAACATCTGCAGTTCGGTCGATTGCTCTTCGAACGCGGGCGCCTGACGGTGAATCGGGTAGCGCTTTTCAGTGTTCACCGGCCCCATGTTGTCGACCGGCTCGCCGATCACGTTCAGCACGCGGCCGAGCGTCTGCCTGCCCACCGGCACGGTCACCGGCTCACCCAGGTCCTCGGCGCGCATGCCGCGCACCAGACCGTCGGTCGGCTGCAAGGCGATGGTTCGCACGCGGCTTTCGCCGATGTGCTGCGCGACCTCGCAAATAATATTGATCGGCTCCGGAACCTCGAAGCCCACGCTGGTGATGCGGATCGCGGTGCGGATGACGGGCACTTGCCCTTCCAGAAACTCGATGTCCACGGCCGGACCGGACACCTGGATCACTTTTCCCACGTTCATAAGAAACCCCTCACAAATCTTAAGCCGCGCGCAACGCTAAGCTGCGCGCTATCGTTTATCCCAGAGCAGCCGCGCCGCCGACAATCTCGATAATCTCGCGCGTAATGCTGGCCTGACGAACCCGGTTCATATACAGCGTCAACTTCTCGATGACGTCCGAAGCGTTCGAACTGGCCGCATCCATCGCCGTCATGCGCGCCGCGTGCTCCGCCGCGATCGACTCGAGCAGGGCGCGGTAAATCTGCACCTTCACATAGCGGGGCAACAGACTCCCCAGCAACTCATCCGGTTTCTGCTCATAGATGTAATCGGCCTGGGAGCGGGCCTTCGGAACCTCGAGCGGCAGCATACGCTCCGCTGCCAGATGCGGCGACATGACGCTCTTGAATTCGTTGACGAACAGGTATACCGAGTCCACTTCGGCATTCGAAAACCGTTCGATGATCGCTTGCGCGATCTCCTCGGCATCCTCGAATTTCATGTGGCGGAAGATGTCCGTGTGTTCCCCCACGATTTTGGCCGACCGCTTACGGAAGTAGTCGCGCCCCTTGCGGCCGACCAGCTCAAAGCTCAGCCGGTTCTGCTTGTGCTCATCCACAAATCGCTGTGCCAGCTTGATCAGATTCGCGTTAAAGCCGCCGGCCTTGCCCATGTCGGCGGTGATCACCACCAGCAAGATGTTCTTTTCGGGACGCACCGCGAGCAGCGGATGTCCTCCGGCGTCGGGGCTCTCGGCCGCCGCCTCGGCGACATTGGCCAGCATCTGCTGCAACATTTTGGAGTAAGGACGAGCCGCCAGCGCCCGGTCCTGCGCCCTGCGCAGTTTTGCCGCCGAGACCATCTTCATGGCCTTGGTCAGCTGCTCCATGTTGCGCACGGAGCGGACGCGCCGCCGGATGTCGATCAAACTCGGCATTTACTTGGACTTTTGTTCCTGCAGGAATCGCGTCTTGTATTCCTGGATTGCGGCGCTCATTTGCGATTTCAGGGCGTCGTCGAGCGTCTTCTTTTCGCGAATCGCCGCCAACATTCCAGGGTGGGCGTTCTCGACGAATTTGTTCAGCCCATCCTCGAACGCCTTGCATTGTTCGAGTTCCAGATCGTCGAAGAAGCCGTTGCCGCCAGCGTAAATCACCAGCACCTGCTTTTCCACCGGAACCGGCGAATACTGCCCCTGCTTGAGAAGCTCCACCATCCGGCTGCCGCGCTTTAACTGGGCCGCGGACGCTTTATCGAGATCGGAACCGAACTGCGCAAACGCCGCGAGCGCACGGTACTGCGCCAGATCGAGCCGCAAGCTCCCCGCCACCTGCCGCATCGCCTTGATCTGCGCGTTGCCGCCGACGCGGCTGACCGAGATACCGACGTTGATGGCGGGACGAATATTCGAGTTGAACAAATCCGATTCCAGATAGATCTGGCCGTCGGTGATCGAAATCACGTTGGTCGGGATGTAAGCGGAAACGTCGCCTGCCTGCGTTTCGATAAACGGCAGAGCGGTGAGCGACCCTCCGCCCTTTTCATTCGACAGCTTCGCGGCCCGCTCGAGCAGCCGGCTGTGGAGATAGAACACGTCGCCCGGAAACGCCTCGCGTCCCGGCGGACGGCGCAGCAGCAGCGAAATTTCCCGATACGCCGCGGCATGTTTTGAAAGATCGTCGTACACGCACAGGGCATGACGTTTCGAATCGCGGAAATACTCGCCGATCGCGCAGCCCGAGTACGGCGCGATGTACTGCATGGGCGGGGGATCCGAAGCGGTGGCCGCGACCACGATGCTGTACTCCATGGCACCGAAATCCTCGAGCGTCTTCACCACCTGCGCCACAGTCGAGCGCTTCTGGCCGATCGCCACGTAAATACAAATCACATCGCCGCCGCGCTGATTGATGATGGTGTCGAGCGCGACCGTGGTCTTGCCGGTCTGCCGGTCGCCGATGATCAGCTCGCGCTGCCCGCGGCCGATCGGGATCATCGCATCGATCGCCTTGATGCCGGTCTGGAGCGGCTCTTTCACCGGCTGGCGGTCCACCACGCCGGGTGCGATCCGTTCGATGGCATTGTACGCTTTCGATTCGATCGGGCCTTTGCCGTCGATGGGATTGCCCAGGGCGTCGACCACGCGGCCGATCAACCCCTCGCCCACCGGGACCGACATGATGCGGCCCGTGCGGCGAACCTCGTCGCCTTCCTTGATTCCCGAGTATTCACCGAGCAGCACCGCGCCCACCTGATCTTCTTCAAGGTTCAAGGCAATGCCGGAGACGCCGCCCTTGAACTCGATCAGTTCGCCGGCCATGACGTTTTCGAGGCCGTAAATACGCGCGATGCCGTCGCCCACCGAGATCACCGAGCCCGTCTCGGCGACGTTCACCGCGTTCTCGTAATTCTCAATCTCCTCGCGCAACAAGCGCGAGATTTCATCTGCCCGAATCTGAGCCATAGAAAACCTTTTTTCCGCCGGGTGCCGCCTAACGGCTCCCCAATTTCACCCGAAGTCTGTCCAGTTGTCCCCGGACGCTGCCGTCGTAAACCGTCGAACCGAGCCGCGCCACTACGCCGCCCACCAGCGCCGGATCGGTCCGAAAGCGAAGTTTCGCCTTCCGGCCCGACAACCGCGAGAGCTGTCCTTCCAAGCTGGTTCGCTGGGCCTCGGTCAAATCCCGGGCGCTCGAAACATCCGCCCGTACGTATCCCTGCCGTTCGTCGATCAGAATTTCGAACGAATCGACGATCGAGGAAAACTGGTGCACGCGGCGATGATCGATCACCACGAATAAAAAATTCCGCACTTGCTTTGCAACGTCCATCGGTTGCATCAGCCGCTCCAGCACGGCCCGTTTGCGCGAAGGAGAGATCGCCGGCGAGAGCAACGCGTTCCGCAGATCGGCGGAACCGGCGATCATCTGTTCGATTTGCCGCAGCTGTTCGAGCACGCGGGATGGGTCGCCGCCCACGCCGGGAAGCGCCACCACATCGGCGAGCGCTCGTGCATACCGCTGGGCCAGTACCGACAGCATTTAGTTTTTCGACCCCTGGCGCTGTAAGTCCTTGACGAAATCGTCCACCAGTCCCGCTTCCGCCTTCCCGTCCAGGCGGCGGCGAATGCGCTGTTCCGCCAAATTGAGCGCAAGATCCGCGGCGTATCCCTTCAACTCCCGCCGCGCCGTCTTACTCGCGGCCTCAATTTCCTGCTCCGCCTGCTGCCGAAGCCGGTCGATCTGCCGGGCGGTTTCCTGGCGGATTCGGGCGCCCTCCTGCTCCATCTCCGAATGCGCCTGCTCGCGGAACTTCTCGATGTCCTCGCCGAGCATCTTCAGATGCTCTTCCATCTCCGCCGCGCGCTTCTCGGCGTCGCGTTTCATCTGTTGCGCTTCGGAAATGCCCTTCTGGATTTCTTCGGTGCGGGAGCGAAAATACGGGGGAAGATTCTTCGCCAGTAGATACCCGAGGCCGGCGGCGAACAAAACAAAATTCGCCCACCGCCAGACCAGATCGGACTCTTCGGGTTTCCCCTCGGTCTTTGAACCGGAGTCTCCCGGGGCCGCCGTCTTTTCTTGAGCCCCCAGCCAGGCCGCGCAAGAGATCAGAAATAAGAGAACCAGGGCCAGCCGCTTCATTGGCTTCCCTGCTCGCCGATTCCAGCTCTCGCCAGGATCGTGGCTGTGATTTCATCGGCCAGGGAAGCGCTCGATTCCGTCAAGCTCTGACGCGCCGCTGCAGTGTCGGCCGCGATCTGTTCGCGGGCCTCGTGCACGGCGGCCGCCACCTGTGCCTTGGTTGCCGCGCCTTGGGATGCCTGATCTTCCAGCCAGCCGCGCCGTGTCTCTTCCTGCTGCCGGTACACCTCGGCACGGGCTTCGCGAAGCTTTTCGTCGTATTCCGCGGCTTTCCGCTCGGCGCTTTCCAGGCTATCGCTCGCGGCTTTCCGGGCTCCTTCGGTCAGATCCGCCCTCTGTTTCAAAATCCTGTTGAGCGGGCCGAACAGCATCCCCTTTAGATAAAAATGCAGAAGCACCAGCAGAACTACCGTAGGCACGGCTTTCTGCATAATTTCACCCAGAGCTTGCAGCGTCTGTTCCATCTAAAGGTTGTGTAGGGAACCGAAGCGAACCTGCGGAGACGGTTACGACCGGCCATCTCCGAAACCGCTAAATTAGCATACCAGTGGAGCTTGGGTCAACTTTTGACGCCCCGCTTCACACCCATTTTTCGGTCTGCCGGCGCATTTTGCCGCACCAGCGTGGCAGCCTTGGGACGCGGACTCCGTAGTACCCGCAAGGACTCTACTCAGGCAATTCGCCGATGGCCCAATCCCGGTGAAAACGTTAAACTCGGGTTGGTTAGAAGCGCAAAGGGTGCGGCGCGCACCGCCAAGGAGGTCAGGAACTGTTTCGCGCGGCACTCCGTCTTGCGCGAGTTCCTTATAAGGATCCCGTCGATCGCGGTCTATATCGGGTTCTTTATAGCCCGCAAAGGGTGCGGCGGCACCCTCAGTGCAAACAAGTAACAATGCCGCCGCGCTCCGTTTTGCGAGCTGTTACTCACAAGCTATGATCCACTGTCTCCAATGCAATGCGTCGCTCCGGCCGGAGGAAGAGATCTGTTACGGCTGCGGAACCGCCGTGCCGCAGAAGCATCTGAAGCCGAGTTTCGGGCAGCGCTTTCAGGCGATCGTCAAGGTCCTGTTTGTGGCTTCCGCGGTGCTCACGGTCGCATCGCTATTCACCGACTACGTTCCGGGTTTCGCCAAGTGCTTCGGTGCGATGGTGATCCTGTACTTCGTCAAGAACTCGGCGGACCAGATGACCGAAACCGGCAAGAGCTGAACCCTTTGGTGCCGCTTGCCATAGGTCTTCGCGGCCTTTTCGAGAGCAGGCATCGCCGCTGCCAGATCCTGAAGATTCATCGCCACCTGTAGACCGTCCGTATACCCAATTAGGCGGATTCCGTGACCAGCGAAATCGCATCCCCGGTGCGGATGGTTCCCGGCTGTATGACGGAGGCGTAAATCCCGCTGAGGCCCCACAACGGCGACGAGTGGTCGCCCGCGCGGACTTCCGGGTCGTACATCGCCTCGCCGATGCCCGCGCCGTAGACCTCAATCGTCGAGCAAGGCACGCGTATCTTCGTGAATTCGAAGATCACGCCGCCCGCCCGCCATCGCTGGCCGATCCGCAGCATCTTGCGATCGATCCCGCGAGTCGTGAGGTTCTCGCCCAATGCGCCGGGATACAGCGGAAATCCAAGGGCGATGAGTTCTTCGATGCCTTCCGTCGTCATGACCAGCAGGGCCTGCCGCGGACCGCCGTGGAATCTCGGATGGTCATGCGCATCCCCAGAGATCCCGAGGGGCGTAACGATCGCTTCCGCCACGGGAAGTTTAGGCACGTTGCCGCGCGAAGTATTGATTTGGACAATGTGCCCGGTCATGGGAACGCGCAAGCTTTGCGATTCTCTCCATGATACTCAAGGAGCATTCAGCGGCTGCGACGCGTTCGACTGAAAACGGGGGACTGATACCTCTTTCGCGACGTAGCCCCATGAGGGCGGCGGTTGCCCATATGCGAAAAAGGCTGCCTGTCCCAGTGTTCAGACGCCCGGCGGCACAGGTCCCTAACAACGCGTTTGGAATACACTGAGCTGTGGAGCAGCTCGATCTCACCTGGGCTCATGAACCCTCCGTCTACTCCGTCAGCGACCTGACGCACGCGATGCGCGGCCTGCTCGCCGAGCACTTTACCGACATCTGGGTGGCTGGCGAGATTTCCGGCACGAAGCAGCCCGCGAGCGGCCACTACTACTTCACTTTGAAAGACGAATCGGCGCAGCTCCGCTGTGTCTGCTACAAAATGACGGCGCGCTATCTGAAGTTCAAGCCCATGGACGGCGTCGCCGTGCTCGCGCGAGGCCGCATCGACGTGTACGACGCCCGCGGTGAGGTCCAACTGATCGTCGAGGCCCTGCAACCGCAGGGTTACGGCGCTCTCCAGCTCGCCTTTGAGCAACTGAAGAAGAAGCTCGCTTCAGAGGGATTGTTCGACACGGAGCGCAAGCGGCCTCTGCCCGCCCTGCCGGAGCGGATCGGCATCGTGACTTCCCCCGATGGCGCCGTGATCCGGGACATCCTACAGATTCTGGAACGTCGCTGCCCCGGCCGTCATATTCGCGTGTATCCGGTGCAGGTGCAAGGCGAAACGGCGGCGGAGCAAATCGCCACCGGTCTCGAATATTTCAGCGATTCCGGCTGGGCCGAGGTCGTGATCGTCGCGCGCGGGGGTGGATCGCTCGAGGATTTGTGGGCGTTCAATGAAGAGCGCGTAGCGTACGCGATCGCGGCGTGCTCCGTGCCGGTGATCTCGGCGGTCGGGCACGAGACCGACTTCACCATCGCCGACTTCGTCGCGGATCTGCGCGCGCCCACTCCATCGGCTGCCGCTGAACTGGTGATCGCAACGCGCCAAAGCCTGATTGACGGTCTGGCAGCGGCCGAAAGCAAGCTGCTGCAATCGATGCGGCTGAAGTTGGCCCTTCTCTCACGATCGCTGCACCGGACCGCAGTCGACCAGACCACGCTTCATCGTGCGATCGGCAAGCAGATGCAACGGGTGGACGATCTGGATTATCGATTGCGCAATCGGGTACGGAGCGAAATCGCGAGCCGCAGCCGTGCTCTCGACGGCGTGTCGGGAAGGCTCGGACAAATGGATGTGCGGCTGCAGCTCGCCCGCGGGCGGCGGCGTCTGGAAGCGTACGAGTCGGGGACCATGCAGTCAATAAGGCTGCGGCTGAGCAGCGCCCGCGGAGCGCTCGGATCTCTGGACGCGCATCTGGTGCAATTGAGTCCGCTCAAGATTCTGGAACGCGGCTACGCGATCGTGCAGCGCGACGGCAAGATTGTAAAATCGTCGAGCGATGCGCCGGTAGGGTCTGAAATCAGCGTGCGATTGGCCCAAGGAACGTTGACCGCGACCGTCGACGAACGCTCGAAATGAACCTTTATTCCAACCGATAGTTCGGTGCTTCCTTGGTGATGATCACGTCGTGGACGTGACTTTCGCGCAACCCGGCCGACGTCACGCGTAGGAACCGGGCTCGCTCGCGCAACTCCGCGATGGTCGCGCATCCGCAATACCCCATGCCGGCGCGCAGCCCTCCCACCAACTGATACACCAGCTCGGCCAGCATGCCCTTGTACGGCACGCGCCCTTCGATCCCTTCCGGCACCAGCTTCCCGCTGTCTTCCTGCGCGTAGCGGTCCGACGATCCCTGGCTCATGGCCCCCATCGAGCCCATGCCGCGATAACTCTTGAACGTTCGGCCCTGGTACAGAATCGTCTCGCCCGGACTCTCTTCGGTTCCCGCCAGAAGGCTCCCGATCATCACGCAGTCCGCGCCCGACGCGATGGCCTTGGTCACGTCGCCCGAGAACTTGATGCCGCCATCGGCGATCACCGGAATCCCGGTGCCGCGGGCGGCCTTGGAACACTCTGCGATCGCCGTAATTTGAGGGACCCCCGCGCCGCTCACCACGCGTGTCGTGCAAATGGAGCCGGGACCGATCCCGACCTTGATGCCGTCCACGCCCAGTGCAATCAGATCGCGCGCTCCTTCAAAGGTCGCGACGTTTCCTGCGATCAACTGCACTTCGGGAAGGGCTCGCTTCACCGCCGCGATCGCGTCCATCACCCGGGTGCTGTGAGCGTGGGCCGAATCGATCGCCAGGACGTCTACCTTCTTCTTCATCAGCTCCTGCGCGCGTTCCACGTAATCGCCCGAAGAGCCGAGCGCCGCGCCGACGCGCAAACGTCCCTGCGGGTCCTTGGCGGCGTTCGGATACTTCAACTTCTTCTGAATATCCTTAACGGTGATCAGACCTTTCAGGTTGTAATGCTCGTCCACTACCAGGAGCTTCTCGACGCGATGCCGGTGCAGGATCGCTTCGGCTTCTTCGAGCGTGGTGCCCACGGCCACCGTAATGAGGTTTTCCTTGGTCATCACGCTCGAGATAGGCAGATCGTATCGCGTCTCAAATCGCAAGTCGCGATTGGTCAGAATGCCCACCAGCTTGCCCTTGGTGGTCACCGGCACGCCGGAGATGCGGTACCGCTTCATCACCTCGAGCGCGTCGGCGATCTTCTGCTCCGGATCCACCGTGACCGGGTCGACGATCATCCCACTTTCCGAACGCTTCACCCGGTCCACTTCCTCGGCCTGGCGCTCGATGGACATGTTGCGGTGAATGAGTCCGATGCCGCCCTGCTGCGCGAGCGCGATCGCCAAGTGCGATTCCGTGACCGTATCCATGGCCGAGCTGACCACCGGGATGTTCAGGCCAATCTTGCGCGTGAGCCAGGTGCGGGTGTCGGTTTGGGAGGGGATGACGTCGCTACGAGCCGGGAGCAGTAATACGTCATCGAAGGTGAGGCCTTCCGGAATTGTTTCAAGAATCATGCGGGTGTTCTCTCGATCATACAGCATGCCCGCTCGCGACCAGCACGTTGATGCAGCCACTCTGCTAGACTGAAAATTCCCTTTTATGCTTCCTGCAACACAACTGCGTCCCGGCATGGTGATCAAGTTCAACAAGGAGTTGTTCTCGGTCTTCAAGATGGAACATCGAACCCCCGGCAACCTGCGGGGATTCGTCCAGGTGAAAATGCGGAACTTCCGCACCGGCACCATGATTGAACATCGGTTCAGCTCCGAAGACAAAGTTGAAAAAGCCCAGCTCGACGAGCAGGAGATGGAGTATCTGTACGACGACGGCGAGTACTTTTATTTCATGAATACCGAGTCGTACGAGCAGATGCACCTGACCAAGGATCTGCTGGGCGACGCCGTGAATTTCCTGATCCCGCAGTTGAAAGTGGCGGTCGAGTTCTATGAGGGAAAACCCATCAGCGTGGAGCTGCCGGCGACGGTGGATATGAAAGTGGTGGAGACGGAACCGGGTCTCAAGGGCGCGACGGTCTCCAACGTCACCAAGCCCGCGAAACTCGAGACGGGCCTGGTGGTCCAGGTACCGGCCTTTATCGGTGAAGGCGAAAAGATCCGCGTCTCCACATCCGAATCCGCCTATCTCGAACGCGCATAGAACCAGCGTTCCTTTGGGCCGCAGATAAACGCAGATGGACACGTGGTGAGGCAGCGTTTTTTGTAGCCGAGATGGACGTGGTGAGGCAGCGTTTTTTGTAGCCGAGATGGACACGTGGTGAGGCAGCGTTTTTTGTAGCCGAGATGGACACGTGGTGAGGCAGCGTTTTTTGTAACCGAGCCGCGACCGTGAGGGAGCGGTTTTTAAGGAAAGCATCTTTCAGAAATGTCCGCTCCCTCACGATCACGGCTCGGTTGCGGAAGGCGCTTCAGTAGTCCTCCGAGCCGCCTTCTTAGCCCGCGGATGCGCACGATCGTACACTGCCATCAAATCGGTCAACGAAACCTGCGTGTACTTCTGCGTAGTCGCTAGTCTTGCGTGACCCAGCAGCTCCTGAATCGCACGAAGATCCGCGCCGTCCGCCAGCAGATGCGTCGCGTAGGCGTGGCGCAAACTGTGCGGATGAATCGACGAATCCCCCACGATCATCTGAGCGTAGAACTTCACGATCCGTCGCGCCGCGCGGTCGGAGAGCCGCGTTCCACGATGGCTTACCAGCAGGCCTTGTTCACTTGCATGGGCCTTTCGCAGCGGCAGATATTTTCCAAGCGCCACTGCGGCCTTCGCGCCGTACGGAACCTGCCGCTCCTTCTTCCCTTTGCCCCGCACCAGAATCCACCGTTCGCCGAAATCGAAGTCGTCGAGATTCAGTCCCACCAGTTCGCTGATCCGCAAACCGCAGCCGTACAGCAGTTCGAACAACACCAGATCGCGTTCGGGATGGGGCCGCTCCAGAGTGTCCCGGGCGACGCCATCCACCAGGTTGTTGGTCTGCTCCGCGGTGGGTACGGAGGGGACGCGTTTCGGCGCTCTGGGCGTGCGCAGCAGCCGGGCGGCATTTGCCGGAATACTACCTTCGCGCAGCAGAAATTGAAAGAACGAGCGAACCGCGGCTAACTTCCGGCGGATCGAGATTGGATCCAGTTTGCGATCGTACAGGCTGCCCAGCCACTCGCGGAGCACCGTTGAATCGATCGCGCCCGGCGCGGGGGCTTGGGTGTCCGGTGGCGAAAAATACTGGACGAATTGGCCGAGATCCGATGCATAATTTCGCACCGTATGCGCCGACGCGTTCTGGCGGCCCAACGAAGCAAGGTAGCGTTCAACAGCCGCCGCTAGTTCGGATTTCGGCGCGGCCGATTCTGGTTGATCCCGTGCTTTAGGCATGTGCATACATGTGTTCGTCGAGCGCAGCCAACGCCCGCCGGCAAACCTCCGCCTGGCGCACTTTGCGATCGCGCGGCGGATGTTCGAGCTTCGGCAGCAGATCGAAGGTGATGTTGGCCGGTTGGTAATGCGCCGGATCGGCGCCGGAGACATACGCGCACAGCGAGCCTATTGCGGTAGCTCGCGGGAATGCCGCGGGCAGCGCGCGGCTCACCACACTCATCGCTCCCCGGCCAGCCACCATTCCCGTGGCGATCGATTCGACGTATCCCTCGACCCCGGAAATCTGTCCGGCGAAAAACACCTTCGGCATCGTCCTCAATTGCAACGTGGGCGCGAGCAAAGCTGGACCGTTGATATAGGTATTGCGATGCACCTGGCCATAGCGCAGAAATTCGGCGTTCTCCAGACCGGGGATCATGCGCAGCACCCGCGCTTGTTCGCCGAATCGCATATGGTTCTGGAACCCAACCAGATTGTAGCTGCCCGCGCGGGCGTTCTCTTGTCGCAGTTGCACCACGGCATACGGGCGGCGGCCGGTGCGGGGATCGGTCAGGCCCATCGGCTTCATCGGTCCGAAGCGCAGGGTGTCGCGGCCGCGGCGCGCGATTTCCTCAATCGGCAAGCACGCCTCGAAGTACTTCGCCGGCTGATCCTGCTCGATATGCGCGGGAACACTCTCCGCGGCCAGTAGCGCGTCGAGAAACGTCTCGTATTGGGCCTTATCGAACGGGCAGTTCAGATAATCGTCCGTGCCGTCGAGTGATTTCCCATAGCGCGATGCCCGAAACGCCACCGACAGATCGATCGACTCCGCGTCGACGATCGGGCTGATGCTGTCGTAGAAGAACAGGCGTTCCGAGCCGGTGACGCGCGCGATCTCCCCCGCGAGAGCGTCGGAAGTGAGCGGGCCGCTCGCGATGATCCAGATATGGTCACGTCCGCCGTGACCCAGATCAAGCGTCGTCACTTCCTCCCGGCGAATCTCGATCGCCGGATCGGCTTCCAACGCGCGGGTGACCTCGGCGGCGAAAAGATCGCGGTCTACCGTCAGCGCGTGACCGGCCGGAACCCGCGAGCGCGGCGCGACGTCGCCGATGAGCAGCGATCCCAAGCGCCGCAGTTCCTCTTTCAACAACCAAGGAGCCGCGTTCTCCTGCTCGGTCTTGAGCGAGTTGCTGCACACCAGTTCCGCCAGAGCCTCCGTCTTATGGGCGGGGGTTTGCCGATGCGGGCGCATTTCATACAGGATGGCGCGCCCGCCGGCGCGGGCCACCTGCCAGGCCGCTTCGCATCCCGCGAGCCCGCCACCGACGATGTGGACCCCCTCCACTGTCTTAGTGCTCCTGATACTCGCCGAACACCCGGCGCAACCGGCCGGAGATTTCGCCCACGGTCGCGAGCGATTCGCACGCCGCCAGGATCTTGGGCATCAGGTTATCCGATCCGCGCGCGGCTTGCTCGATATCGGCGAGCCGCGTCTCCACGTTGTCCGCCGCCCGCGAGGCGCGCAACTCGCGCAAGCGATCCACCTGCTGTTTCTCGATCTCCGGATCGATGCGGAAAGTCACCGGCGGGCGCTCGCCCTCCTGCCGGAATCGATTCACGCCGACCACGACCGTCTCGTCGCGCTCCACCGATTGCTGAAACTCGTAAGCCGCCTGCTGGATCTCGCCCTGGATGAATCCGCTCTCGATCGCGGCGAGGGTTCCACCCATGGCGTCGATGCGTTCGATATACGCGCGGGCTCCTCGTTCGATTTCGTCCGTCAATTGCTCGATGTGAAGACTGCCTCCCAAAGGATCCGCGACCTGGGTCACGCCGGTTTCGTACGCAATAATCTGCTGCGTCCGCAGAGCCAGGCGCGCGGATTCCTCGGTCGGGAGCGAGAGCGCCTCGTCCCGGCCGTTGGTATGCAGCGACTGCGTGCCCCCCAGCACCGCTGCGAGAGCCTGCAGCGCCACACGGACCAGGTTGACGTCGGGCTGCTGTGCTGTGAGCGTGGAGCCTCCCGTCTGGGTGTGGAAGCGCAGCATCATCGACTTGGGATTCCGGGCGCCGAACCGCTCCTTCATGATGTGGGCGTACAGGCGCCGCGCCGCACGATATTTCGCGATCTCTTCGAGAAAATTGTTATGGGCATTGAAGAAGAAAGAGAGGCGAGGCGCGAAGGAATCGACGTTCAATCCGGCGCGGACCGCCGCGTCGATGTAAGCGATGGCGTTGGCCAGCGTGAACGCGACTTCCTGCGTGGCCGTCGAGCCTGCCTCGCGAATGTGATAACCGCTGATCGAAATGGTGTTCCACTCAGGCATTTCCGCGCCTGCCCAGCGGAACAAATCGGTGATGATTCGCATGGCCGGGCGCGGCGGATAGATGTAGGTGCCGCGCGCGATGTATTCCTTCAGAATGTCGTTCTGGACAGTGCCCGAAAGTTTGCGAAGATCCGCGCCCTGGCCCCGCCCGACCAGCGCATACAGCGCCAAGAGGATCGACGCGGTGGAGTTGATGGTCATCGACGTCGTAATCCGATCGAGCTGGATGCCCTCGAATAGGCGCTCCATGTCGCGGAGCGAGCAGATCGAGACACCGACGCGTCCCACCTCGCCGGCCGCGAGTGGATGATCGGGATCGAGCCCCATCTGCGTGGGCAAGTCGAAGGCAACCGATAAGCCGGTGATGCCCTGCGACAAAAGGTAACGGTAGCGGCGGTTGCTTTCCTCGGCCGATCCAAAACCGGCGTACTGGCGCATGGTCCACAACCGGCCGCGATACATGTCGGCGTAGATGCCGCGCGTGTACGGGAATTCGCCTGGAAGCTCTGTCATGAACGCGATATTTTGCGGGCCCGGAGGAAGGAATTAATGCCGAAGTAACCCATGACCAGGGCCCAGATCAGAATCAGAACGATCCGAAAAAAGGCCTCGGCGCTGCCGTCGAATCCTCGCCAGGCGCGGATTCCCCAAGGCACGGCGACAATCGCCAACACCACAAAAAGAAAACCGATCATCTCGTTCCACAGCGTGTGCAGCGGACGGATCACGCCCGGAAGCACGTGCCCGAGGAAGCTTCGAATCAACTTGCCCATCGGTTTTGTACTTTTCATCCTATCAGAGGCTGGACTGTTTCTTGATTTAGCCCGGACCAATTTCGTCCGGACAAATGATAGTGTTCTCAAAAACTTAACCGGCGGTGAAGAGGCTGGCATGACGCCGGAAACCGGTCCTAGCCGGCAGTCTATGCAGGAGCTGCAAAGTCGAGGGTTCGGCTCGACAAAGGCCATAGGAATGGTCAATCGAGGCCGATATAGAATTTGAGGGCCAGCCGCCGAAATCGTCTGGCCCCGGTGGACATCACCCTTGCGGACAGATGATATGCTGTAGGTGGTTTCGGGCGGATCGCCCGTGGCGAACCTGTGCGGACTCCCGCGCGTGCACGGCGCGTGTGGAACAGTAAGGAGAGCGCAGAAAGAGGGCCTGTGGAAGATCGACTGAAGGAGCTAATGCAGGAACTCGGGAACGCGATCAATGAATCGCTTTCCGATTCCGATCGCATCGCCGCTGCCATCGGCGAGATCAAACGTGCGGGCTACGATGTGTTTCTTGTGCTCGAAGCTACCATCGGGTTTAACAAGCGCGAAGAAAGCGAAGACGGCGACGAAGGCGAGACCATCGAGCTCGATACTCCGCCGGAGCCCGGCCGCCGCAAGATCGGCAAGATCAAGCTGACGTCGCAGGATCACAAGTTCCTGCGTGCCCTGAAAATCGCCATCGACGAGGAAAGCCGCTAGAGCGTTCACATTTTTTCTCCGATCATGGTGGCCGATAACTCGGCCCAGTAGGGCATTTCGTTGATGGCGCGAATTGCTCCGGCCGGGGACGGATCGGTCGGTCGTCGTTTTCAACAATTTCGGAGCGGTCCCGCATATGAAGCAGCGTACTCTTGGAAAATCCGGGCTGCAGGTTTCCGAGGTAGGGCTCGGGTGTAACAATTTCGCTAGTCGCATTGACCTCGAAACTTCCCGCAAAGTCGTCCACAAGGCGCTCGATCTCGGTATTACCCTTCTAGACACGGCGGACACTTACGGGAACAAAGGCGGCTCGGAGACATTTCTAGGCAAGATCCTGGGGGATCGGCGAAAGGACGTCGTTCTGGCGACCAAGTTCGCCTCGCCGATGGACGAGGCGGGGAAGATGAAAGGTGCGTCCCGCCGCTACATCCTCTTGGCGGTCGAGGCCAGTCTCCGCCGCCTCCAGACGGATTGGATCGATCTCTATCAGGTTCATTTCCCCGATCCGCTGACGCCGATGGAGGAAACTCTCCGGGCGTTGGACGATCTGATCCGGGCGGGGAAGGTCCGGTATGCGGGCTGCTCCAACCACGCGGCATGGAAAGTGGTGGAAGCACGCTGGATCAGCCGCGACCTCGGCCTCCATTCGTTCATTTCCTGCCAGGACGAATACAGCCTTCTGGTGCGCGACGTGGAACGCGAGCTGATCCCCGCGATGGAGGCTTACGGCCTCGGTCTGCTGCCTTACTTCCCTCTCGCGAGCGGCCTTCTGAGCGGCAAATACAAGCGGGACGCGCCTATTCCGCAAGGGACCCGGTTCGCGGCCTGGCAGTTTCTCGCGCCGCGATACCTCAATGAGAAGAACTGGGCGCTGGTGGAACAGCTGCAGGACTTCTGCGCGCGGCGAGGTCATGCCTTGCTGGACCTGGCCTTTAGCTGGCTGCTGGCAAGGCCGGTGGTCTCAAGCGTCATCGCCGGCGCCACTCACCCCGATCAACTCGATCAAAACGTCAAAGCCAGCGCCTGGCCGCTCGCGCCCGAGGACCTCGCGGAGATCGATCGTCTAAGCGGCAAGGCGTAAGCGCCGGACGGCAGCACGCAGCGCATTTCCTAAGTACGATCGGCGCTTAATGTATCGCTGCAAGATCGCAGTGAAAATCCGTAGTGACGCCATTTCACCCAGATGGGTCGCGCGAAAACCCTCAGCCTGCGCGATAGGGCCCGGCTGTGTAAACCTCGCGCGTATTCTCTACGTTGCCTTGACCCAATGCAAACAGCGTTAACCCAATACACCCGGCTCGGCCCTCGCTTTGGCCTTCCGCGTGTTGTACGGAGTCGAATCGCCTTTCGAAGGCCTCGCCTGGGAGGTGGAGAGAGAAGTGTCTTCCGGGGCAATTTTGCCCGGGGGCGGAAATCATATATGTCATTCGCAAAGGAGCAATCATGAGAGACCTGGTTTTGCGTTATCTGGACAAAGGTATTTCGCGCCGCGACTTTTTCGACGGGATGGGACGCCTGGGCTTCAGCGCGGTAGCGGCCGAGGCCATTCTCAAACCCCTGGAAGCATCTGAAAATGCCGCTTATGAAAACGCCGCTTCTGAAAGCCCCGAGGCCGGTCCTGAACTGAGCCCTGCCGGAAACGCTCCCATGGTCGGCACTGGGGGCGATCTGATCGCGGCTCAAGTGAAGGCCGCTGGGGCGGAATACTTCTTCAGCAACCCCGGCTCTCTCGAAGTAGGCCTGTTCGATGCCTTCGCGGACCTGCCGGACGTCCAGCACATTATGGGGTTGCACGAAGGCATCGTGATCTCCATGGCGGACGGCTACAACAAGACCAGCGGCAAGCCGGCGTTTGTGAACGTACACGCCATCGTCGGCTCGGCGCAAGCGGCCGGCCAGATGTACAACGTCAGCCGCGACGGCTCGGCGATCGTGGTTACGGCCGGGCTGTCCGACCCCGAAGTGTGGACCGACGACGCCAGTCTGGCCGCCCGGCCGGGGTTTAACCAAAAGGAAGTGAACCGGCAGTTCACGAAGATCTCCTGGGAGGCGCGGCGCCCGGAAAGCCTCGCTCTGATGGTGCGGCGGGCCTTCAAGGTGGCCGCCACGGAGCCGGGCGGGCCGGTCTACCTGGCCCTGGCGCCCTCTGCCCTGACGGCCAAGAACGTGAGCGCCCAAATCCTGCCGGCTGAGAGGTTCATGATCCGGGGACGGGTGCGGCCGGAGCGGGCGGCTGTCGAAGAGGCGGCGCGGATGATGGTGGAAGCCAAACGCCCCATGATGGTGGTCGGCGACGAGGTCTGGCGGTCGGGAGCGCAAGCCGAAGTTGTGGCGCTCTCCGAGAAGCTCGGCCTGCCGGCCGCGGCCGGGCCGTTCCATGCCTTCCACAGTTTCCCGACGCAGCATCCACACTACACGCAGGCGGTGGTCGGAGCCGGGCCCGGCAACGCCCACACCAACGCCGAGTACATGAAGAAGGGCGTCGACCTCATGATCTTTGTTGGCGCCCGGGATTTCGGCGGCGGCAACATTCCGCAGACCCCGCAAATCCCGGTGGAGACCCGCGTGATCCGGATCAGCATGGATACCGATTCGATGGGCCGGGGCTACCAGACCGATGTGGCCGTGGCCGGCGATGTGAAGGACGCGCTGGCCGATCTCATTGCCGCTATCGACAGCGGGTTCCCTCGGGACAAGATCAAATCTCTGGCGGAAGCGCGCTCCACGGAAATTCGCACGTTCACCACCGCCCAGCGCGCGGGAATCGCGGAAAGCGCCCGCGGGAATCGCGGTCAACACCCCATGCATGCTGACGAGGCGGGCGAAATCCTGGCCAAGGTGGTGGATGAGAACGCGATTATCGTCAGTGAAGATCTCACCGCTCGTTACGACACCTTCCATTTCGGATACCGGGAGAACGAGCAGATGTACCTCAGCAACAGCGGGGTCAGTCTCGGCTGGGGCATCGGCGCGGCAACCGGAGCCAAGATCGGCGCTCCGGACCGGCAGGTGATCTGCTCGATCGGCGACGGTTCTGTCATGTTCAGCGCTCCGGGCTTTTGGACTCAGGCCCGGTACGAGGTTCCGGTGCTCACGGTCGTCTGGAACAACCACTGTTACCAGACAGTGCGAAGCGCGCAGTACGGTCTGAATGGAAGGATGGCGAAGAGCGGCCACTACCTGGGCATGTACCTGGGCAACCCGGACATCAACTTCGTCGAGCTTGCGGGCAGCCAGGGCGTAAAAGGTGAACGGGCTGACTCACAAGACAAGCTGGAAGCGGCGCTGAAACGCGGCGTGGCTGCGACGCGCGCCGGCAAACCCTACTTGGTCGAAGTGGAAGTGGCCCGCTACGGCGGCGGCGCCGAATCCACGTGGACCGACGGCTTCAGCCTGGCCGCCAAACGGAAACGGAGCGTATAAGCCAGCCCGCAAAGGGTGCGGCGGCACCCTCATTACAAGCCAGTAACACTGCCGCCGCGCTCCGTTTTGCGGGCTGTTACTTAGGAGTTTCAGAAATAACGCCGGTCTTTTCGCCGCCCTTTTAAGGAGGCGGAGAACACTGCTGTTTGCCGCGTGAAACTGATCCATGCAAACGCAAGAAGCGGGATAGCCCGCGAAACCCGTTTAATCGGGACATTGCAATCCGCCGCAGGTAAGGCTCCGCGCGGTGGTCGCGTACCCGGCCATGGAGCGCTTTCTCAAAGCCAGCCGAAAACCAGTGTTAGTGGAAGCGGGCGAGAGTCCTTTGATTGCGCTCACCCCGGGCAGTGATCAGTCCGGGGCCGTTTCGCGCCGCTGCCGTAACGTGGTTGGGCACGTTGCCGGAGGACATCGTGAGACTAGAGAGGGGTGAAATGAATCTGGTTCGACAGTCGTAATCCTCGCTGACCGAGACGGTTCTCCTCACCCGCATCCAGGCGGAGAATTCCTGGTGGAGCGGCGTCGCCTTAGTCATGTCCGCCGAAGTGACAATCTCAGATCCGAATTGGAATGCGATCCCCTGGAAGCGGCGATGCCCGGTGCGACATAACTCCTGGAGAACGCCCAAATCTACGGCTATAATCGTCGCATGACTTTCGTAACTCGGATGCTGGCTCTTTCAGGGTTGTTCGCGAGTCTGCTGCACGCCGCGCCTCCCCCTGCCTCGGCCTATTCCATCCCGCTTCGGTTCGAACCCAACGCGGGCCAAGCGCCGCCCTCGGTCAAATACGTTTCGCGATCTCGCGAATACTCGCTTGAACTTGAAAACCGTCTGATGCGGCTGCGGCCGCGGAATGGGTCGGCTCCCATGGAGTGGGCGTTCGAGCGTGCGGACGGCGAACGAATCCGGCCGGAAAAGCCCTGGGGCGCCGCGGTGAATTACTATGCGAGCGCTGCCACCGCCCGCCGCGTGCAGGCGTGGGGCGCCGTGCGCTATGACGGCCTATACCCCGGCATCGATCTCATCGTCTACGAAAACCATGAAAGCTGGGAATTCGACTACATTGCGGCCCCCAATTCCGATCCATCCAGGATTGGATTCAACGTCACGGGTGCTCGACGCGTGGAAGTCGACAGCTCAGGAGACCTGGTCGCTACTACCCTCGATGGAGAGAACCTGCGCTGGCGCAAGCCGCGCGCCTATCAGGGGGAACACGCGGTACAGGCCGGATTTGAGGTCAAGAATCGTCACGTCCGGTTGAGGCTCGGCAACTGGGATCATTCGAAGGAACTGGTCATTGATCCGTCATTCGTTTTCTCGACCTATGTTGGCGGAAGAGGCGATGAGCTGGCGCGGGGCATTGCCGTGGACAGCTCCGGAAATATCTATATGTGCGGCGGGACCAATTCGCAAGACCTGCCGACGACGGCTTCCAGCTTTCAGCCGAACTACCGGGGAACGGCGGCCGACGGGATCGGCGACGGGTTTCTGGCCAAGTTTACTCCCGCCGGCGTCATGACCTACATCACTTACGTGGGAGGCTCCGGAGACGATACTTGCACGGCCTTGACGGTGGATTCGGGAGGGAATGTTGTGATTGTCGGATCCACCAACTCAACCGACTTTCCCGCGACCGCGAACGCGGCCCAGAAAACCTTCGGCGGAAGCGGCGGGAACAATGGCTACTCGTCGGGCGACGCGTACGTGGCCAAGTTCAACTCCACAGGCGGCTTGACGTGGGCCACCTATTTGGGTGGTTCGGCCGACGACGCCGCGTCCGCCGTCGCGCTCGATACCGTGGGCAACATATACGTCACGGGACTTACACTCTCCCCCAACTTCCCCGGAGCCTCCGGAGGATACCAAAGCCAGTTTCACGGATCCGCGAACACTTTTATCAACCAGAACGGGTACGTCGTCTGGTGGAACTCGGGCGACGCTTTCGTTGCCAAGCTGGATCCGGCCGGCCACACAATCACCAATTCCACGTACCTGGGCGGGTCGGCCGATGATGGCGCCACCTCGATTGCGCTGGACGCCTCCGGAAATGTTTGGATCGGAGGAGTCACCCAGTCCTTCGACTTTCCCGTCGCCAGCCCATTTCAGTCGTCCTACCACGGCAGCTCGACTCAACTCCAGCCGATAGTGACCTTTGGGGACGGCTTTATTTCCAAGCTAAATGGAGGTCTTAGCCAGTTGTTGTACTCGACTTACCTCGGCGGCAGCGGAGACGACGGCGTTTCCAGCATCGCCGTGGATGCTTCGGGCATGGTGTACGCCGCCGGCTTCACGCTTTCGAGTGACTTTCCCATCGTTCAGGGGTCTTATCAAACGGCGTTCCACGGGCCCACTACGGCGGTGGGGCGTTTTCTCAGTCTCGGCGATGCGTTTGTTACAAAGCTCAACCCCGCCACCAACAAGCTGGTCTATTCGACGTTTTTGGGCGGCTCCGATGACGACGCCGCCGGCGCTCTAGCCGTGGACAAGAACGGGGATGTGTTCGTGGGAGGGTTGACCAAGTCTTCCGACTTCCCGGTGTCCGCCAACGCGATGCAGGGCGCCCTGGCGGGGCGGTCCAAATTTTTCGATGCGATTGGTGACGGCTTTCTGGCTGAACTCGATCCGGCAGGGGCTCACCTACTGTATTCGTCCTATCTGGGCGGCAACGCCGGGGACGCCGTTGTGGGACTGACGCTGGATGCGGCCGGCACGCTGTACGTCACCGGGGCAACCAATTCCACCAACTTTCCCACCACGCCGGGTCTGCAAACCAAGCCGTTTTCGAACGATGGGCGCATCGATACTTTCGTAGCCGCGATTTCAATGTCCGGAAGTGCTTCGGTGACGTCTACGCTTCCGCACGTCGCCGACGGCAATGGATTCGGTACCCTGGCGCTGCTGATCAATACGGGCACCACCGACGCAGCCTACTCGCTGCAATTTTTCAATCAGAGCGGCGCTCAAGTGACGTATCCACTGGACCCAGCTCAATCGGGCATGACCGGGGTCATTCACGCCGGCTCGCAAGCGATGGTCCGGACCACGGGAAGCGGCACCTCCACCAGCGCCGGGTGGGGGCAACTCACCGCGCCCGCGGCGGTGAAGGGGATGTTGATCTATCAGCAGAAGGCGTCGGCCACCTCGCTGCAGGAGGGCTCGGCGCCCATCGCCGCGCCGAGCCAGCATTTCTTCGTTCCGTTTGATAACACCAACGGCGACGTAACCTCGATCGGATTCGCAAATCCCAGCCCGACGCAGATCGCCAACGTTAATTTCACGGTGCGCTACGAATCGGGCGGGACGGATACGGTCCCGGTGTTCGCCGTGAACCCGCTGCAACAGTTGGCGCAGCCGGTGACGTTCTTTTGGGGCGGTACCGCCGGAAAGCGGGGCATGATCGAGGTGAACGCGAATACACCCATCGGTTTGGTCGCGTTCCGATTCCAAGGCTCCGCGTTCACCCTGGTGGATACCATCGCGCCCACGGCGGGCAGCTCGACCGCGATCACCTCCACCATCGCGCATTCGGCGGATGGGAACAATTTCCGTTCCACGTTTCTGTTGACCAACTCGGGCACGGTCGACGCGAACTACACGCTGAGTATTCTGAATGCGACCGGGCAGCCGCAGACGTTTAACTTCGACGTCCCGAACCCGCTCGCGGGCACGGTTCCCGCGGGCAGCACCCGCACCATCGATACGACCGGCCTGGGCACGGTGACGAACCTCGGCTGGGCCCAACTCTCGGCGGCGCCCGCGGTGAGCGGAATCGAAGTCTTCCGGCAGACCAATCCCGGGCAGTCGGAACAGCAGGCCACGGTTCCGATCACCCAGACCAACCTCGCCCATTTCTTCCTGCCGTTCGATAACGCGGCGAACACGACGTCGATCGCGCTGGCGAATCCCGATCCGGCCGTGGCGGCGACCATCAACGTCACGTTCCGTTACG
>Ga0209415_10001542_pt1 | contig 44132 bp, 41 predicted proteins | sample PeaSoiSIISIP2007_FD_187696 | JGI IMG/M metagenome (GOLD analysis project Ga0209415, IMG submission 187696) | Peat soil microbial communities from Weissenstadt, Germany - SII-SIP-2007 (SPAdes) (version 2) | ecosystem: Environmental > Terrestrial > Soil > Wetlands > Peat | place: Germany...
CTCCTTGATGCGGGCGAGCAGGAACACGCCGTAGTCGGTGGACAGCCCGAACGCGATGATGAACAGGATGATCATGTTGGTCTGCTCGAGCGAGCCGGTGGCCGTGTAGCCGAGCAGGCCCTGCAGCCTGCCGCTCTGGAAGATGAGCACGAGGATGCCGAACGCACCGCTGAGCGTGAGCAGGTTCATGAGCAGCGACTTGATCGCGAGCGCCACCGAGCCGGTCATCGTGAGCAGCACGATCAGCGTCGTCAGCACGAGGATCCCGAGTGCGAGCAGCATGTGCGAGCGCAGGCTCAGGTGCTGGTCGTACTGGCCCGCGGCAACGCCCGTGAGCGCTACAGGTGCGGGCGCTCGCAGCGAGTGGATCTCGGCCACCAGACGCTGCGCCGCCGTGCTCAGGGGCGGGCTCGCGGCGAGCACGTCGATGCGCCACAGGCCCGCGGCGAGCCGGCTCGGCGCGAGCACCGCGGCCGCGCCGGGCAGCCGCGCGAGGCTGGACGCGTATGCCTGGAGCGCGTGGCCGCTCGACGTGGCGGCGTGGGCGAGCACGACGACGGGGTTGACGGAATCGGCGGGGAAGTCGCGGGCGAGCGCCGCGTCGACGACGCGCGCGCTCGATCCGGGCGGCAGCACGCGCGCGTCGGTGGCCCCGAGGCGCAGGTGCATGGCCGGCACACCGATCGTCAGCAGCGTCGCGGCGCACGCCGCGGCCACCCAGGCGGGCCGGCGCGTGACCCGCATCGCGAGCCGATACCAGCGCCCCTCGACGGCGGGGCCCTCGGCCCGCCTGCGTGCGCGCTGCAGCCACGACGGCGAGAGCGCGTTCACGCGCGGTCCAAGCAGCGCGAGCATCGCGCCGAGCGGGATCAGCGCAGCGGTGGCCGCGAAGACGGTGACGACCGCGGCGGCGATGCCCATCGAGGAGAGCATCCGCTGGGGGAACACGAGCAGGGAGAGCAGCGCGACCGACACCGTCAGCGAGGAGAACACGACCGTGCGCCCGGCGGTGGCGAGCGTACGCTGGAGTGCCTCGGGACGGTGCCCGCAGCGGACCAGCTCCTCGCGGTAGCGATAGACGATGAACAGCGAGTAGTCGATCGCGAGTCCGAGGCCGAGGCCGGTCACGAGGTTGAGCGAGTAGACCGACAACGAGGTCACCTGGGCGAGCGCGCGCATGATCAGCAGGCTGCCCGCCACGGCCACCGCGCCTACGGCCAGCGGCAGGGCCGCGGCGACGAGGCCGCGGAAGGCCAGCAGCGACAGCACAAGCAGGATCGAGAACGCGATCAGCTCGACCTGCGGCAGCTGCGATGAGATAGCGCCTTCGAGCTGGCTGAACGTGAGCTGATCCCCCCCGACGCTCACGCCGTGCAGATGGCGCAGATCGCGCGCGACCTTCTCGGCGGTGGCCGTGGCGGCACGGTCGGAGGCCTTCGCTGAAAAGTAGCCGAGCACGAGCGTCTGGCGCCCGTCCGCCGAGACCAGGACGCTCGGCCTGGGTGCGTCGAGGACGCTTTGCACCCGCCCGATCGCCCTGCGGGAGCGGAGCTCGGCCGCGACCTGCGCGACGAGCGCGCGGCCCGCCGGGGCGACGATCGGCCCCGGGGCTCGCACGAGCACCACGAGGCCCGGCGGTGAGGAGAGGCCGCCCGCCGCGAGGATCTGGCGCTCGGCGATCACGCTGGGGGCGCCAGGATCGGAGGTGCCGCCGCTGGTAAGCGAACCGAGCACGCCCGCGCCCACCACACCCGCGAGCACCGTCAGTACAGCCGTGAGCGCGAGCACGAGCCGGGCGCGGCGATGTATCAGTTCAGCGAGTGTGTGCACGTGTGCGGCAGCCCGACCGGTCAGCCTCGGGGTCGGGCGCGACACCGCCGGCGTCAAACGAACTGCAGCCCCCCGCCGGGGAGGCCTCGCTCCAGGGTAGCGGCTGCGTCCGGCTGTTCACCCCGGTTGCCCCATCCGGTCAAGACGCCCCCCCGGCTCCTCCGTCGCCGGTCGGCGGCGTTGCACGAGCCAGATCGCCGCGGCGCGCCAAGTCGCGAGCAGTTCGGCGATGCCCCCGGCACGATTCGAACGTGCGACCCTCGGATTAGAAGTCCGATGCTCTATCCAGCTGAGCTACGGGGGCTCGCGCGGGGATCGCGCCCCGCATGCGACGGCGGGTCAGATCCGCACCCCCGGCATGGTCCCACGTCGACGGGATCGACCACGCTGGCGCCGCCGGCAACGGTTCAGGGAGCGATCCTTAGCTGCCCTTGAAGAGAAATCTGTAAGAGTTCCTTCAATGAGTTCCGTAGAGAGCGACGGGGAGGACCTCACCCGCAAGCAGCGCCGCGAGCAGGCACGCGCGGAGCGCAAAGCCCTCGAGGAGTCCGAGGCCCAGAAGGCGGTCCGGCGCAAGCGCCTGACGCAGCTGGGGATCGCTGCCGCCGTGGTGGTCGTGGCGATCGTCGTGATCGCGGTCGTGGCGGGCGGGTCGGGCGGCTCGAAAAGCCCGCCCAAACAGGGCAGCAGCGCGGAAACGCAGGCGATCAGCTCGGTCGATTCGACGGTCGGCGGCATCCCCCAGAGCGGCAACGCGATCGGCAGCCCGACCGCCCCGGTGACGCTCGTCTACTTCGGCGACCTCGAGTGCCCGATCTGCAGGGAGTTCACGATCGGCGCGCTTCCCGCGATCATCCAGAAGTGGGTGCGCACGGGCAAGGTGCGCATCGAATACCGCTCGCTGGAGACGGCCTCACGCGAACCGGAAGTGTTCAAGAGCCAGCAGATCGCCGCCTTGGCCGCGGGCAAGCAGAGCAAGATGTGGTACTACCTCGAGCTCTTCTACCACGAGCAGGGCGAAGAGAACTCGGGGTACGTGACCGAAAGCTACCTGCAGAACCTCGCGCGCCAGGTGCCGGGGCTATCAGTGGCGAAATGGACCACCGACCGCAACGATCCGGAACTCGCCAACCAGATCACCAGCGACGCCCAGGTTGCCAACAACCAGGGCTTCAACGGCACGCCGTCGTTCCTGATCGGCACGACCGGCGGCGCGCTCAAGAAGTTCGAATACACGTCGTTGAGCGATCCGACGGCGTTCAACGAAGCGATCGAATCGCTGCTCAAAGCGTAGGCTACCGATGAGCTCGCGCACGCTGAGGATCGTGATGATCGTGCTCACGGTGATCGGTCTGGGCGTCGCCAGCTACCTCACCTATGTGCACTATGCGGGGATCAAGCCCGCGTGCACCGCCGGCGAAAGCTGCACCAAGGTGCAGACGTCGGTCTACTCCAAGCTGGCAGGCGTACCGGTCGCGCTGATCGGGCTGCTCGGCTACATCGCGATCCTCGGCTCGCTGCTCGTCCCGCCGAGCGAGACCAGCCGGCTAGCCACGATGGTCTTCACGCTCGTCGGATTCGGCTTCAGCGCCTACCTGACCTACCGCGAGCTGTTCTCGATCCACGCCGTCTGCGAGTGGTGCGCCTCGAGCGCAGGAATCATGACGGTGCTCATGGGCCTGGCGGTGTGGCGCTTCCTGCGCGGGGACGACGACCCCGTCCGCGCGGGCCCTGTTGAGGACGCGGCACATCCGCTCGCGCCTCTGAGCAGCCGTTCGGCCTGACCGCTCGTCAATCCGTCCAAAGCGCCACCGGCCGGCCCGTGCAAGGTGGCGGCGTGGTCGACGTGGAGGTCAGGAATGGACCCCATGAGCACGAGCACCCCTCCCGACGCTGGCTTCCACGGGGCGGTCGCTGGCGAGGCCAGCGTCGCGCGGCTGTTCGAGATGACCAGCGACCTGCTCGCGACGATCTCGCTCGACGGCCACTTCACGCTGTTGAACCCGGCCTGGGAGCAGCTGCTCGGCTGGAACCTCGAGGACATGCTGTTGCGCCCGGTCGACGAGTTCGTCCACCCCGAGGACGTCGAGCAGACGCTCGCGCTGATGCGCTCGGGCAGCGAGGGCCCCTCCCAGTTCGAGAACTTCACCAACCGCTACCGCCACAGGGACGGCTCGTGGCGCTGGCTGCTGTGGAGCGGACGCTGCGACGGCAGCACGTGGTATGCGGCCGCGAAGGACGTGACCGATCGGATGTGGCTGGAGCGCCAGGCGCTGCACGACCCGCTCACGCGGCTGCCCAACCGGCTGCTGCTGATGGATCGCGCGCGTCAGGCGCTCGCGCGTGTGCACCGCAGCAACGGCGCGGTGGCGATGCTGTTCGTGGACCTCGACAAGTTCAAGGCCGTCAACGACAACCTCGGCCACGACATCGGCGACCGGCTGCTGGTCTCGATAGCGGAACGCCTGGCCGCGCTGATGCGCGACAGCGACACCGTGGCGCGCCTCGGCGGTGACGAGTTCGTGATCCTCGCCGAGGATGTTGAAGGCGAGGCCGAGGCGGTATCGCTGGGCGAACGCGTGCTGGACGCGCTGGAGGAGCCGATCCCCGTGGGCAACGCGGAAGTCGCGATGCTCGCGAGCGTCGGCATCGCGGTCTCGCGCGAGCCCGAAACCGACCCGGAGAGCATGCTGCGCGAAGCGGACCTGGCGATGTACCGCGCCAAGGGCGCGGGCGGACGGCGACTGGAGCTGTTCGACGAGGCCCTGCGCCGTCAGCTCGACGACAACGTCGAGCTGGAGGGCCGCCTGCGTGGCGCGCTGCCGCGCCACGAGCTGTGGCTGGCCTACCAGCCGATCCTGCCGCTCGCCGGCGGCGTCGCCGTGGGCGCCGAGGCGCTCGTCCGCTGGCGCCCCCAGGGCGACGAACGCACACCAGACGGCGAGCTGCTGCCCTCGATCTTCCTGCCGCCGGCCGAGGAGAGCGAGCTGATCGTGCAGATCGGCAACTGGGTGCTCCACACGGCCTGTGCGCAGGCCGAGCTGTGGCGGCGCAACGGGATCGCGATCCCGGTATCGGTGAACGTCTCTGCCCGCGAGCTGACCGAGCTCGACCTCGCCGAGCGTGTGCGCGAGGAGCTCGCCTATTGCCGCCTGCCTGGCCGCGCGCTGTGCCTCGAGGTCAGCGAGGAAGCTGTGATGCGCGATCCCGAGCGCGCCCGCTCGGCTCTGAACGACGTCAAGCGCCTCGGCGTGCAGATCGCACTCGACAGGTTCGGCTCGGGCGAGTACTCGCTCGGGCTGCCGAGCAACCTTCCGCTCGACGTGCTCAAGCTCGACCGTGTGCTGATCGCGACGTTCGACCGCGACAAGGACCGGCGGGCGATGTTCGCGGCGACGATCGCGCTCGCCAAGGAGGCCGGCCTGACGGCGGTCGCGGTAGGCATCGAGACCAACCGTCAGCTCGCCCTCGCGCGCGAGCTCGACTGCTCGATCGGCCAGGGCTTCCTGTTGCACGGGCCGACCGCGGCCGACCGCGTGCGCCTCCGTGACACCGGGTCGGTAACGTCCGCCCCATGGCGCCCTCTGGTGCGGCTGGGCGGCGGCGCCCAGCGCCGCTGAGCGAACATGACGAGGACCCGGCCGTCACACGGCACAAGCGCGCGGCCGCGCGCGCGGCCGCCGAGCTCGTGCACGACGGCATGCGCGTGGGGCTCGGCACGGGCACGACCTTCGCCCACCTGCTGCCCGCGCTCGCCGAGCGCGGGCTGCGCGACCTTCGTTGCGTGGCCACCTCCCCGGCGACCGAGCACGAGGCGCGCGCACTCGGGCTGACCGTGCAGGCGCTGGAGGAGGTCGGCGAGCTCGACATGGCGATCGACGGAGCCGACCAGATCGACCCGGAGGGCTGGCTGGTGAAGGGCGGCGGGGGCGCGCACACGCGCGAGAAGATCGTGGCGTCGGCCGCTCTCCGCTTCGTGGTCATCGCCTCGGCCGACAAGGCGGTTGAGCGCCTGGCCCCTCCCGTGCCGTTGGAGCTGCTGCGCTTCGGCGCTCAGCACACGCTCGCAGCGCTCTCCCCCGCGCGGCTTCGCGACGTCCCCGAGAGCCCCGACGGCGGCCTGATCGCCGACTACTTCGGCCCCGTCGGCGACCCTCGCGAGCTCTCAGTGCGGCTCGGCGCCACGCCCGGCGTGGTCGAGCACGGGCTGTTCCCCCCGCAGATGGTGAGCCTCATCCTGATCGCCGGCGAGGACGGGGTGCGCCGGCGCGCCGGCGCCAAGCCGGGAGGGGCGCTGTCGTGAACACCACCACCGACCAGCGGCGCACGCGAAGCGGGCAGCCAAGCGGTGGGGTCGCGCCGTGAGCGTCGCCTGGACGGACGACGATGACGCGATCATCGCGGGCGACCTGACCGCGGCGCTCGCCTACGTGACACCCGCGGGCGGCGCGGTTGTGACGCCGGTGGCGCCGATCGGCCTGCGCGACCGCGCGACCGGGACGGTGGGCTTCACGACCTCGCTCGGGTTCGGGCGAAAGCTCGAGCGAATCGAGGCCAACCCGCGCGTGGCGCTTGCCTACCACGCGCGCGAGCACGGCTTCGCCGCGGATCCGCGGTTTGTGCTGGTGCAGGGCGAGGCCAGCTATGAGACCGCGCCTGATCCCGTGCTGCTCGAAGAGCACATCGGCCCTGCCTCGGAGCGTTTCATGGGGCCGCCGCGCCGGGGCTTCTTCTGGGACCGCTGGCTGAGCGCCTACTACGCCGACCGCGTGCTCGTCACGGTGAGCGCCGAGCGCGTGCTCTCCTGGCCGGACCCCAGCTGCACCGCCGAGCCGATCGTGGCCGGCAGCGCGCCACCCACGGGCGATCCACCACCACAGGCGCCGCCGCGCAACGGCGCCGAGCCGCGCGTGGACGTCGAGCGCGCAGCCCGCCGGCTGCGCGCGCTGCCGCATGCCCTGCTCGCCTACCAGGGCGACGACGGCTTCCCAATGATCGTGCCCGTCGGGGTCGGAGCCAGCAGCCCACGGGGCATAGCGCTGCGGGGCCCGCTCCCGGGTGGCGCGCGCCGCGCGGGCCTCATGGCCCACCGCTACGAGGCGCAGCTGATCGGCCTGGAGACCCGCCAGCACACCGGCTGGCTGGACGACGGCGTCTACGCGCCGCACACCGAGAGCGGCTTCCGCGCCCCGGCCAACAAGACCGTGCTGCTGCTCGCGAACGGCTTCATGGCGCGGCGCGGGCTCAAGCGCGCGCAGGCCAGCACCCGCTGACCGCGACGGCGCGGCCACCGGGTGATCGCTCGGCCGGGGGACCGTGAGGGGATCTGCAGCGTGCCGCTGCACGGAGCCGCGCTGTCGCACGAACGGGACACGTTGACGACATGCAGCCGAGCGGGGGACCCAGGAATCGAACCTGGCGTTGCGGTTTTGGAGACCACCGTGTTACCGATACACCAGTCCCCCGGCGCAGCAGGCGCATTCTAGGTGCTCGCGGCGCCCGCATTGTCGGGCGACCCGGGGGACGCGGGCCGCGGTCCACGCCGTCGGCCGAGCGAGTGCCCGGGGGGCTCGCCGGCGGGGCGACCGGGCGCACGCAGGGCGCCCGCGATCGCGGGCGTCTAGCCGACGCGTCCGCAGCTAAAGCAGGCGGCTGGGCGTGCCGACACAGCACCTAGCCAACAGCAGCCCCTATCGACATGCCATATCCCCCCGCGATACCCCGGTCCGCCGGCCTATCTCCGACCGACCGATCGCCGAACCATCCGGCTCCGCGATCTGGGGACGCAGGCCATCCACGGCGGCCGCTGCGGGGCGAGCAGGGCTTCCTCCTCGTCGAGGTAATGATCAGCGCGCTGCTCGTCGGAATGATCGTCGTGGCCACGCTCACCGGCTTCGACGTGGTCGGCCGCGCGAGCGCCGACCAGCGGCAGCACAACGAGGCGATCGGGCTCGCCGCCCAGTCCCAGGAGCAACTGCGCAGCGACCCTGCGGACACGCTGACCACACTGCAGCTCTCCCCGCACAGCTTCACGCAGACGATCGGCGGCACCACCTACACGATCGTCCAGAAGGCCGAACTGCAGGGCTCCGGCGGCGGCAGCGTCTCCTGCAACGTGACCGAAAGCGAACGCCAGGGCGGCAACGCCTACCGCATCACCTCCACGGTCACCTGGAATCAGCAGGAAAAAGCCAAACGCGCAGCGGTCGTCGCCTCCAGCCTGGTCACCCCGCCGGTCGGCTCGGGACTCGAGGTCGACGCCGACAACGCGCCCACCCCCACCGCCGGGGTCAGCGGCATCACCGCCGTCGTCAAATTCACGCCGCTCGGCAGCGGCAGCCAGGTCGCCATCGAACAGACCACCGAATCCCAGGGGTGCGTGGTCTTCGGCGGCATCCCCGCAACCTCAGCGCTCGTCGAAATCAAGAAACTCGCCGGCTTCGTCACGCGCTGGGGCGCCAACGAATTCCCCACCAAAGAAGTCACCATCGCGCCCAACTACACCACGCACTACCCGGTCGTCTACAACCTCGCCGGCACGATGAAGGCGCTCTTCACGTACAACGGCGAACCGGAATACAAACACCCGAGCAACAGCGGCAGCGAAGAAGTCGCCGAAGCGGTCAAAGGCGACACGTTCGTCGTATTCAACTCGGAAATGTCCGTGAAACCCGACTACGAGGTTGGAAGCACCCGCTACAACGCGCCGACAACGGTCTACAACCCGATCCCGGCGACCAGCTCGGCGGTGTTCGAAGCGTCCGCCCTCTCCCCCGGCAACCTGTTCCCCTTCACGTCGGCCGAACCGTCCTGGAACGTCTACGCGGGGGACTGTGTGGAAAACGAACCGAAAACCGTCACGAGCGGCGAAGTCAAACCTCCGGAAAAAATCTACGTCACGCCGGGCGGCACGACCGAAGCGAAGGTCCCCACCAGCTACGTCACGCTCAATCTCTACAAGGGCAGCGAACAGGAAGTCAGCAAACTGGCGAACAAGTGGGAAAACCTCGAAACGACGACCTCACGGCCGGTGACGGTCACGAACCTCAAGTGCGCCGGCACGACGCCCAACAACGAGTCGGCCGTCAGCGTCAAGCACCTGCAGGCGACCACCACCGGCGCGACCAACGGCGGGCACCTCGAACGGCCCTTCCAGCCGTTCGCGGCGGAAATGGAAATGTGCGTGGCCGCGGGCGGCAAGACCTACACGCGCAAATACGAAGACAAGAAACTGAAACTCGAACCGATCCCGATCTACATGGGCCAGAAATCGACCCAGGAAAAGACGAAACTGCACACCGAAGAAGTCACCGCCGAAACCAAAGCCAACGAAAAACGCGAAAGCGAAGAAAACGCGATCACGACGAAACGCACCACGCAGGAAACCAACAGGATAAAAAGGGAAGCCACCGAAGCGACCGAACGCAGCAACTGGAAAAAAGAAAAAGAAAAAGGCAAAATCACTCAGGCCAAGTACGAAGAAGAACTCGCAAAACAGACGACCAAACGCGAAGCACTTGTAAAAACAGAAGAAAAAGAACGCGAAAAATGGACTGAAGAAGAAACCACGTTGCACAACACGAAAAAAACCGAAGAAGCCAAAAAGAAAGCCCGCGAAGAACGCGAAACGGCCGAAGCCAACGAAGAAAAAGCCGACAAAGTCACCGTCGAAACGGCCGCCTCATGTCCGTGATCTCCTCCACACCGGCGCCCGCCGCAGGCGCGGAGGACGGCTTCACGCTCGTCGAGGTGCTCACCGCGATCATCTGCGGCGTCCTCATCATCGGCTCCCTCTTCACCGTGCTCGAAATCTCCTTGCACCAGACGTCGCGGATCACCGACAGCGTGCAGGCCACCCAGGTCGGCCGGGGCGCCATGACCCACGTGATCGACGAGCTGCACTCCGCCTGCCTCGCACGGGAAGTCGCACCCGTTCAAGAAAAAAGCACTAAGACCTCGCTGACGTTCGTCGCCGCGTACGGCAGCGAACCGGTCATCAGCTACAAAGAAGTGGCGCGGCACACCCTCAAATGGACTGGCACCGCCAAAGAAGGCGGCACCCTCGTCGACGAAACCGCTCCCGCCACAAGCGTCAACACGTGGCCGAAGTTCGAAACCTTCGAAGCCGCGAAAGCGACGTACACCGTCGAACACGTCTACCCGACCGCGAGGGAAGAAGAAAAAGAACTGATTCCGATCTTCCGCTACTACAAGTACTCGAGCAAACCCGTAAGCGGCGGAGCCGAAAGCGCCACTAGCACCCTCGAAAGGGTCAAGCCCCCCGAAGCCGGCTTCTCAGCGGTCGAAGCCAAGTCGATCGCCGCCGTGCAGGTGACGTTCCTGACCGCCCCCTCCGACAACTGGACGGCAGTGAACCGCGCAGCCGAATTCAGCAGCCTGGTCACGTTCGCCTTCACCAGCCCGGCCTCGGAAGCCACGATCGTGGACGGACCATGCCAGTAGCGCAGCGCACACCCCTCCGCGCGGGCGGCCCCTCCGGGGAGGGCGGCTTCACGATGATCATCACGATCATGGTGATGTTCGTGGCGAGCCTGCTGATGGTCGCCGCGTTCACGGCCGCCGAAGGCGACGTTACCCCCTCGCGCATCGACCTCCACCAGAAGCAGGCCTACTACGCCGCGATTGCGGGCGTCCAGGAATACGAGTACAAGCTCCAGGCCAACCCCGACTTCTGGGAGACCTGTCCCGAACCGAAAGGCGCGGTGCCCGGCGAAGCCAACGAGAGCTTCGAAGTCAGCACGCTGCCGGCGAGCACGGACAAAGAAGCCACGCCCAAATGCAACCCCCTCGCTCCGTTCGAATCGATCATCGAGTCCAGCGGCCCGCTCGTGAACACGTTCCGCATCAAGTCGGTGGGCAAGTCGGGCACGGAGACGCGCACGCTGATCGCGAACTTCAAGGTGGCGGGCTTCCTGGACTACATCTACTTCACCCAGTACGAGGTCCAGGATCCCTCCGCGCGCGGTGGCTCCGAAGAAGAAATCGTGAAGTGCTCCAACTACCGCGCCCAGCGCGAAGCGCTCGGCGTGAGCGGCAAATGCGGCACGATCGTGTTCGGCCCCGAAGACAAAGAGAACGGCCCGCTGCACACCGACGACACCGCTGAGGTCTGCGGCGGAGCCGAATTCGGCCGTCCCAAACACGAACCCCCGGACTCGATCGAAATGAATGGCGGCTTTGCAAACGCCGAATGCGGCGCGGGCGGCGCGATCTTCAACACCGCCACGGGCAAACCGACGACGACCGGCCCGGAACTGGTGGCGCCGGAAAGCGACGGCAGCCTCAAATTCTACGTCGAACGCAAACCACAGAGCTACGAACTCACAGGGCGCACCGAACTCTTCCTGGAAGGCGCGACCGAAGAAATCAAGGTCACCAACGCCGCGGGCAAATCCGAAAAAATCAAATGGCCGAAAAACGGCCTGATCTACGTCAACAGCGGCGAAGGCGGCTGCGCCTACACGAACTTCGAACAGAGCAGCACCGACACCGCGACCACCAAGAAAGAAGAAGAAAACTGCGGCTCGGTCTACGTGAGCGGGACCTACAGCAAACCGCTGACCGTGGCGGCCGCGGTCGACGTGATCATCAACGGCAACATCACGCCCACCGGCGTGGTGCCTCCGGCTGCGGCTCCAGGCACGGCCACGCTCGGCCTGATCGCCACGCGCTTCATCCGCATCTACCACCCCTGCTCGGGCGGGGCCAACGGCCTGGGCTCGCTGGAAAACCCGTGGATCTACGCGGCCATCCTGTCCACCTCGCACTCCTTCCTCGTGGACAACTTCGACTGCGGCAAACCGCTCGGCAAACTCCACATCCAGGGCGCCATCGGCCAGAAGTTCCGCGGGATCGTAGGCCTTGTCGGCACGAGCGGCTACGACAAGGAATACAACTACGACGAACGCCTCGCCACCGACGAGCCGCCCTACTTCCTCGCGCCGCTGAAGGCCGGCTGGAAGATCGAGCGGCTGACCGCCGAAACCAAGGGCTAGGCGCGCGCGGCGAGCCGGCCGCCCGTCCGGCGATGCGGGCGGAGGGACTCGAACCCCCAAGGGCCCAGGGCCCACCGGCTCCTAAGGCCGGCGTGTCTACCAGTTCCACCACGCCCGCGGACAGCCTGAGCCTAGCGCCCGACCCGCACGGCAGCGCGGCCAGGCGAGGGGCGGCGGCGCGATCCCCGGCCGCGACGGGCCCGGGCGGCGCCCGCGCCGGCCCGCCGATCGGCCGACCCACGGAGGCCGTGCGAGCTTGTATGGTCATGGGGTCATGTCAAGCATTTCGTCCGCGGAGCGGGAGCCCGGCGTGGTGATCACGCATCCCAACCGCGACAAGCCCGTCGTACAGGCCACGCGGGCAACGGTGGTCGTGCTGCTGCTCGTCAGCGCCGGGCTCGTGCTGATCGTGACGGTCGGCGGCTGGAGCGTGCTCGAGGGCGCTCTGCCGGTGCAGATCGGCTACATCGCGGTGTACCTCACGCTCGCGTTCTTCGCCGCGCGCTGGAACCGCGGCGTGCTGCCGGTCGCCGCAGCGCTTGCCGTGCTGCTCGCGATCTTCGCGCTCGTCGCCGGCCCCGCCTGGTTCAACCGCGACAAAGCAGGCTTCGCGCAACCAACGCTCAACGCCGGGCTGCTGGGGCTGCTGACCCTGCTGATCGTCCCCGTGCAGATGCTGCTCGTGGCCTTCGCCATGCGCGGCTTCAACCAGGGCTGGAACGTCGAGCTCGAGCGCCACGAACCGGCCGCGGGGCGCGACTCTCGCATCGACCCTTCGCCTCACCCCGCCTGAGGGCATGTCGGTAGGGGTAACTCCTACGGCGGGTCCGCATCAGGCCCAGTCGTGCAGCCCGCCGACAGACCGACGTCAGGACTTTGGACCCACAAATTCGTCGAGCAGAGCAACAGCGTCGCGCTGAGCGACCGAGAGGTTTCGAGCGTTCATGCGGCGCCACGCGATCCCGAGTCGATCACAGCTAGCCGCAAACAGCGAACGGATGTCGTCGGATGCGTTGGTGAAGTTGTCTTGGCGTGTGAGTGCACGACGGTAATGCGGCGGGTGGGATTCGAACCCACACGTCCTTGCGGACAATGCGTTTTGAGCGCATCGAGTCTGCCGTTCCTCCACCGCCGCCGCAGCACCAGTCTAGTTGCGCGGTCAGGACGGAACCCTGCTTCGGCGAGACCAGCGAACGCTATGCCCCGCCGACCAGCTCGAGCAGCCGCTCGGCCAGCGAAGCGCGCGCCACGAGGATCCCCCAGGGCAGGTTCTCGTGCACGGGCAGCTCGAGCACGACGAGCCCCGCCCGCTCGCAGAGCAGGGCCCCGGCCGCGATGTCCCACTGCTTGACCGAGCGCTCGAAGTACGCGTCGTAGCGCCCGGCGGCTGTCCAGGCTAGGTCGAGCGCGGCGCTGCCGAAGCGGCGGATGTCGCGCACCCGTGGCGCGAGCCGCGCGAGCACCGCCGCCTGCGCCGCGCGCACGTCCGCGTCGTAGGCGAAGCCGGTTGCGACCATCGCCGTGGCCAGCTCCGCCTGCTCTCCCGCTTCGGAGTCGCGCACGACGGTGCCGCGCACGCCGCTGCGGCCGCTCAGCTCGAGCGCGCCGGCAGGGCCGATCAGGCGCGGGCGGCCCTCACGCGTGGCCGTGAACAGCTCGTTGCGATTGGGATCGTAGATCGCGCCCGCGACGGCGCCCTGCTCGTCGCGCACGGCCACGCTCACGCACCACTGGGGTATCGAGAACAGGAAGTTGACCGTCCCGTCGAGCGGATCCACGACCCAGTGCAGGCCGCTGCTGCCCCCTTCCCGGCCTCCCTCCTCCCCCACGAACCCGTCGTGCGGGCGCCGCTGGGAGAGCAGCTCGCGGATCGCCCTCTCGGCAGCCAGGTCGGCCTCGCTGACGAGGTCGGTGGGCGTGCTCTTGCTGCTCACCTCGCTCTCCCCGCCGCGCCTTACCCGCTCGGCCAGCAGCGCGCCGGCCATCCTGGCCGCCTCGACGGCCACCTCGAGCAGCCGGTCGGCCTCGCTCACGAGAACTCGGGTGGGCGCTGCTGCGCCCAGGGGCGCTCGGCCTCGATCTGAGCGGCCAGCGAGAGCAGCGTGGCCTCGTCGTTCGGCCGGCCGACCATCTGCACCGCGCGGGGCAGGCCGTCGGCGCCGAAGCCCGCTGGTATCGCCGCGGCTGGCTGGCCGGTGACGTTCCAGACGCCGTTGTAGGGGACCATCCCCGCGACCGCGTTCAGCGTCCAGATCGCGCCGCGCCCCTGCAGCTGGCCGATGCGCGGGGGCGGCGTGGCGGTGGCCGGCGTGAGGAGCACCTCGTGGTCGGCCAGCACTCCGTTCAGCCGCCGGCTGAACTCGGCCTCTCCCGCCAGCCCGCGCTGCACGACCGCAGGCGGGATCAGCCCCCCGAGGCGCGCGATCCCGCGCGTGCGCCGTTCCAGGCGCTCGGGGTGCGGGAGCGCGTGCGCGTCGTCGAAGGCGCCGCGCAGGTAGCGCACGAGCACGGCCTGGATGCCGTCGATGCCGTAGTCCGGGTCGTGCTCGGTCAGCTCGTGGCCGAGCGAGCGCAGCAGCGCCACGATCTCATCGAGCGCGCGCCCGGCGTCTGCGTCCAGCCGCGAGATGACGCCGAAGGGAACGCGCCGCGAGAAGGCGATCTTCAACGGCCGCGGCGGCGTCCCGGCGAGCTGCACGAATGGCGCCGGGGGAGCCGGCGCGCTGTCGCTGTCGCTGTCGATCGCCCCCGAGGCGACGTCGTGGAACAGCGCCGTGTCGAGCACGCGCCGCGTGAGCACGCCGTTGACCGACAGGCCATACCAGGGACGCCCGCGCGGCGCCATCGAGACCCGTCCGCGCTGGGGCTTCAGGCCGAACAGCCCGCACCATGCCGCCGGGATGCGGATCGAGCCGGCGCCGTCCGAGCCCAGCGCCGCTCCCACCAGCCCCGCCGCCACGGCCGCCGCGCTGCCCCCGCTGGAGCCGCCGGGCGCGCGCTGGCGGTCCCACGGGTTGCGCGTCGCGCCGAACGTGGCCGTCTCGGTGAACGGCCACAGCGTCAGCTCGGGAACGTTGGTCTTGCCGATGATCACGGCGCCCGCCTCGCGCAGGCGCCGCACGACCTCGGCGTCCGCCCGCGCCGGCTCGCCGTAGGCGTTGGTGCCGAACGCGGTGATCTCCCCGGCCACGTCGATGTCGTCCTTGACCGCGATCGGCACGCCCAGCAGGGGCCGCTCGCCCCCCGCGCCGCGCCGCGCCTGCGCCTGGTCGGCCTCCATGCGGGCGCGCTCGGCGAACACCACGCGGAAGGCGTTCAGAGGGCCGTCCAGCCGCGCGATGCGCTCCAGGTAGAGGTCGACCAGCTCCCGCGGCGAGACCTCACCCGCGGCGATCAGCTCGGCCTGCGCGGCGATGCCCGCATAGGCGAGATCGGTGGCGTCCATGTGGCTCGCAATCTATTGAAAGCGCCACCGCCACGCGGGTGGGGCCGGTCGGCTGCGCACGTTGGCCCCGATCTCCGCGCCGCGACGTGCGCCCCCTCCGCCGACGGGCGCCCTAGGATGGCTCGCGGGGAGCTTCGTCGGGCTGCATGCGGCCCACCGACGCGGTCCGGGGCAGCAGGCCGATGTGCAGCGCAGACCACTAGCGAGAAGGGGGAGCACAGGTGCCCTATCCAGCCAGATTCGAAGCGGACTACGTCGAGCAGCGCAGCCGCCTGACCACGTTCTTCCGCCTCATCCTCGTGATCCCCGTGGCGATCGTGCTCTACGTGTACGGGATCATCGCCCTGTTCGCGATCGTGATCGCGTGGTTCGCGATCGTGATCAGCGGCGGCTACCCGCCGGGCCTCTACGGCTTCGTCGCCGGGTACACGCGCTTCCTGACGCGCGTGACCGCCTACGCCGCGCTGCTGTGCGATCCCTACCCGCCGTTCGGAGGGTCCGCGGACGCCGCCTATCCAGTCCGGCTCGAATTCGCCGGGCCGCTGGAGAGCTACAGCCGCTTGAAGACGCTGTTCCGCATCATCCTCGCTATCCCGATCCTGATCCTGCGCTACGTCATGCAGCTCCTGCTCGAGGTCGGCGCCGTCGCCGCGTGGTTCGTGATCCTCATCACCGGCAAGATGCCGCGCGGGCTGTGGGACCTGATGGTGCTGGCCAACTCCTACATCGCTCGCAGCGACGCCTACCTGTTCCTGCTGACCGAGACCTATCCGCCCTTCCAGGACGAGCAGACGCGCGCCGCAGGCGCCGCCTAGCCCCGACCAAAGACGCTAGACCGGCGTGATCGGGTTGTGCTTGGCGGGCCAGCCGCGCTGCTTGGACGCGCAGTGGGCGAAGCGGCGGATCAGCTCGCCGCGCAGCGTCTCGGGCTCGATCACCGCGTCGATCACGAGCTCGGAGGCGAGGTGCAGGATGTCGATGTCCTCGGAGTACTCGCGCCGCAGCTCCTGCACGCGCGTGGCGCGCTCCTGCTCGTCCTCGATCGCCTGGAGCTGGTTGTAGTAGACCGCGTTGATCGCGGCCTGCGGCCCCATCACGGCGATCGACGCGCTCGGCAGCGCCAGGCAGCAGTCCGGTTCGAACGCGGGTCCGGCCATCGCGTAGAGCCCCGCACCGTAGGCCTTGCGCACGATCACCGAGATCTTCGGCACGGTCGCCTCGCTGACCGCGCTGATCATCTTCGCGCCGTGGCGGATGATCCCCTCCCGCTCAACCTGGGTTCCGATCATGAAGCCCGGCACGTCCGCGAGGAACAGCAGCGGCACGTTGAACGCGTTGCAGGCCCAGATGAAGCGCGCGGCCTTGTCGGCCGAGTCGGTGAACAGCACCCCGCCCTTGTGCCGCGGCTGGTTGGCCACGATGCCGACCGAGCGGCCGTCCAGCCGCGCGTAGCCCACGATCAGCTCCTTGGCCCAGCGCGGGTGGATCTCCAGCAGCGAGCCCTCGTCGACGACCGCGTCGATCAGCTCGCTCATGTCGAACGGCTTGTTCTCGTCGCCGGGGATCAGCTCGGCGATCGAGCGTCCCTCGGCCGGTGCGCGCGGCGCCAGCGGCGCCGCCGGCGGCGGCTGCTCGTCCCATTTCCCTGGCAGATAGGAGAGGTAGCGCCGCGCCGTCGCGATGCCCTCCGCGTCTGTCTTGACGAGCTGGTGCCCGCAGCCGGACACACCGGTGTGCATGCGCGCACCGCCCATCTCCTCGAGGCTGACCTTCTCGCCGATCACCATCTCCGCCATGCGCGGTGAGCCGAGGTACATCGAGGCGTTGCCCTCGCGCATGATCACCACGTCGCAGAAGGCCGGGATGTAGGCACCGCCCGCGGCGCTCGGCCCGAACAGCACGCACACCTGCGGGACCGCCCCCGAGAGCTTGACCTGGTTGTGGAAGATGCGCCCGGCGCCGCGGCGCCCCGGGAACATCTGCACCTGCTCGGTGATGCGCGCGCCGGCCGAGTCCACCAGGTAGACCATCGGCGTACCCAGCGAGAGCGCCCGCTCCTGGATGCGCAGGATCTTCTCGACGGTCTTCGGACCCCATGAGCCCGCCTTCACGGTCGGGTCGTTCGCCATCAGCGCCACCGGGCGTCCGTCGATCGTGCCGACCCCCGTCACGACGCCATCGGCACCCAGGCCCTCCTCCTGCCAGTTGGCCAGCAGCCCCTCCTCGGAGAAGGAGTCCGCGTCGAGCAGCAGCGCCACGCGCTCGCGCACTGCCAGCTTGCCCTGCTCGGCCGCCTTCTCGTGGTGGCGCGCGGGCCCTCCCGCGAGGCCGCGCTCGCTCGCCCTTGCGAGCGCGTCCGGCTCGGTCGTGGTCTGCGGCTCGCTCACCGCGACAGCCCGCGGGGACGGTGGGCGCGGTCGGCGTCGGCGACACGCAGGCTCGAGCGGTCGGTCGTCATGCCGCAGCGGCCTCCCTCAGAACGCCGGGTTGGGCTGCGGCGTCTCGCCCGAGTAGTCGTAGAACCCGATTCCCGACTTGCGCCCGAACCAGCCCGCGCTCAGCATCTTGCGCAGCGTGGGCGGCGGCGCGAAGCGGCGCTCGCGGAACTCCTCGAAGAGCACGTCGCAGATCGAGCCGAGCGTGTCCAGACCGACGAAGTCGGCGAGCGTGAGCGGGCCCATCGGGTGCCCTGCGCCGGCCTTCATCGCCTCGTCGATCTCCCCCACCGAACCCACGCCCTCCTCATAGGCGCGGATCGCGTCGAGCATGTAGGGAACGAGCAGGCGGTTGACGATGAAGCCCGCCTTGTCGCGCGTGGGGATCGCGAGCTTGCCCTCCGAGCGCGCGAACGCGAGCGCCAGCTCGAACGCGGCGTCGCTGGTGGTCACGCAGCGGACGACCTCCACGAGCGCCATCACCTGCGCCGGGTTGAAGTAGTGCAAGCCCACGAACTGCGCCGGGCGGCCGGTCACTGCCGCCTGGTCGATCACCGCCAGCGACGAGGTGTTCGTCGCGAACACCGCCTCCGGCTTGACGATCTCGTCGAGCTCCCGCCACATCTCGAGCTTCAGCGGCAGGCTCTCGGTGATCGCCTCTATCACGAGCTCGCAGTCACCGAGGTCCCGGTAGTGCACCGTGCCCTCGATGCGCCCGCGCACCGCGTCGGCGTCCTCCTGGGAGGCCTTGCCCTTCTCGACCGCCCGTGCGAGCTGCTTCTCGATCTTGCCGATCCCCTTCTGCAGGGTCGCCTCGTCGACCTCGCGCAGCACCACCGCATAGCCCGCCTGCGCGGCCACCAGCGCGATGCCGTGGCCCATCAGGCCCGCTCCGAGCACTCCCACCTTCTCGATCTGCTGCGCCATGAGACCTCCGCTTGGGTTCATCCGATTGGCTGCCGTCAGCCTATTACTCGCCAGGCGCGCGCCGCGGCGCCGCCGCGGGCCGCGATTCGTGCTCGGGCCGAGCCGCAACCGGGCGAGGTCGCCGGCGGGAAGGTTTCCCGGGACGTGGAGTCAGAGCCACTGGAACCCAACCGCAGTGGAGGCGCCCTCATGTCTGACATGCCCCGCGAGCGCCCGCGTTCGCACCCCGCAAGCGATCCCGCGTCCAAGGCCTGCACGGCCCCCTGCAGGCGCCACCGCGCCGTTCTCCAGCGAGGCGGCCTGCGCGCGCCCGCCGCGGGCCGGGGCAGGCTTCTGGCGCGCGCGACGCTGCTCGCGCTGCTGGCCTGCGCCGCGCTCCTGCCGGGCGTGGCGGCGGCCGCGACGAGTCATTTCCTGAGCTTCAAGCACAACACCTCGCTGGGGAGCACCGTGCCTGGCAACGGCGACGAGAACCCCTACGGGATCGTGAACGTGCCCGAGACGACCGGCTCGCTCGTCGCGGGCGACACGCTGATCAGCAACTTCAACAACTTCGAAAACCTGCAGGGCACCGGCTCGACGATCGTGGCGCTCTCGCCGCACGGCCGGCTGTCGCTGTTCGCCCAGATCCAGCCCGCCGCGCTGCCCGGCCCGTGCCCGGGCGGCGTCGGCCTGACGACCGCGCTCGCCGCGCTGCCCCAGGGCTTCGTCGTCGTCGGCAGCCTGCCCACGACCAACGGCAAAGCCGCCACCGCACAGGGAGGGTGCCTGATCGTGCTCGACAGCGGCGGACATCCCGTGGAGACGATCTCCGGACCGCCGATCAACGGACCGTGGGACATAACGGCGGTGAACGAGGGACCGAACAGCACGCTGTTCGTGACCAACGTGCTCAACGGGACCGTCAAATCTGGTGAAACGCCGATCGACGAAGGCACGGTCGTGCGCATCCGGCTGCACACCGCACCGGGCCGCGCGCCGCGCGTCACACACATGCAGGTGATCGGCGAAGGCTTCCCCGAGCGCACCGACGCAGCGGCGCTCGTGGTCGGCCCCACCGGCGTGGGCCTCGGCGAGGACGGGACGCTCTACGTGGCCGACACGCAGGGCAACCGCATCGCCGCGATCGCGAACGCCCTCGGCCGCGGCGCGCCCGTGGCCGGCGGCGGCAGGACGGTCACCGGAGGCGGCTTCCTCAACCATCCGCTGGGCCTCACGATCGCGCCCAACGGGGACATTCTCACGGCGAACGCCGGTGACGGCAACCTCGTCGAGACGACGCCGGCCGGGGCGCAGTTCCCGCCGCTGGACACCGGCGCAGGCGAAGGCGGCCTGTTCGGGCTGACCGTCACGCCGAATCTGCGCGGCGTCGTGTTCGTCGACGACGCCGACAACACGCTCGGCCTGCTGCACTGAGGCCCGGGCTCGGCGGGGTGTGGCCGATGCGGCGGCCACGCCCCGCCCACGAGCCCCGCGGACGCGCAGCCGCACCCCGCCGCCGCCGGGGCGACTGTAGGCTGGGGCTCGCCACCCCGCTCGGCGCGGGGCCCTTTTCCGACCGCAAGGAGTGAAGCGATGAGCATGGTCCTCACCGAAGACCGCGGACCGGTCAGGCACGTGGTGCTGAACCGGCCGGAGAAGCGCAACGCCATGAACCAGCAGCTGCTGCGCGAGCTCGGCTCGGCCCTGCGCGAGGCGGCGGCCGACCTCGACGTGCACTGCGTCGTGCTGCGCGGCGAGGGGCCCGTGTTCTCCGCCGGCGTGGACCTCGGCGAGCTGGCCGCCTCCGCCGGACAGGCAGGCCTGCTGCGGCCCTTCCGCGGCGTGTTCCTGGACTGCGCGAACCTTTGCGAAGAGATGGCCAAGCCGGTCGTCTGCCAGATCCACCGGACCTGTGTCGGGGGAGCGCTCGAGGTGGCCCTCGGCTGCGACCTGAGGATCGCTTCCAGCGACGCCCAGCTCGGGCTCCCCGAGGTGCGCTTCGGCATCATCCCGGACGTCGGCGGCTCGACGCGGCTGCCCGCCGTCGTCGGGCTCGGGCGCGCGAAGGAGCTGATCATGACGGCCCGCATGGTGGACGCCGTCGAGGCCGAGCGCATCGGCCTGGTCAACCGCGTGGTCGCCCCCGAGCAGCTCGAGCACGCCACCCAGGCGCTCGTCGACGAACTGCTCGCCAACTCCCACGTGGCGGTCGGGCGAGCCAAGCGGGTGATCGACGCCTCGGCGCGGCCTGCGCTCGCGCAGACGCTCGAGATGGAGGTGGCCGTGCAGGAGTACTGCGTGGCCGCGGCCCGCGAGAGCGGGCGCGAGCAGGCCGAGGCGCAGGAGGCGCTGGCGGGCTAACGGCGCATCGGTGCGCAGCACCGCAGCCGAGCCCCGCAATCTTCACACGCCCGCTGCGAAACCGGCTAGGCTCTCCCCGTCGGCCCTGGCACGACCGGCATGGACCTCGACGCAGAGGGAGGAGTCAACGATGAGGACAGGCATCCGCTCGCTGCTGCTGGGTGCGGCGATCTTCTGCGCGTGCGGCGCGCTGGCCAACGCGGCGGGCGCGGCGGCGCCCGAATTCGGCAGGTGCGTGAAACACGCCGGCGGCAACTTCGCAAACGCCAGGTGCACGGAATCGGCGGCGGGAACCGGCGCCTGGGAATGGGAACCAGGACCGGGCCCCAAACGGGGGTTCGCCGTGACCCTGACAGGAACGGCGGGGTTCCTGTTCAAACTCGCCACGCACGCGGAAGGGAAATGCACCGGCGCGTCCGCCATCGGCGAATACACGGGTGCGAAAACGGTCGCGGACGTGCGCATGTCCTTCACGGGCTGCGTCTACGCGGGCTCGCCCTCCTGCGAAACGATCACCGTCGCCCCGCTGGACGGCGAACTCGGCGTCTACGCGCTCGGCGAAACGCCGGCGAAAGACAAGCTCGGGCTGAAGCTGAGCCCTGAATCGGGGACGAGCCTTGCCTCGTTCAACTGCGAAAAAGAGTCCCTGAGTCCCTATCTATGGCGCGGCGGGTTCGTGATTGCGGCGGTCGGCGCCAACGCGATGCAGCTGACGGGCTCGTGGAAGTTCAAGCAGCACACGACGCCCGGGAAATACGGCGAGGAACAGATCCCGTCGAGCTTCGTGGGCGAACCGGCGAGCCCGCTCGAATCGACCGGGAACGGCACGAACGGGATGGGAGAAAAGGTCTACGACCCGATGGGCTGGTCGATGTCGACGGCCGTGCACAACGAAGAAAAGATCGAGGCGAACTCGGTCTTCTGACGGCCGCGACGACTCGGCCGTACTAGTGCCAGTCGACCGGCCCGGCCACCAGCGTGTGGCTTCCCAGCGGGCGGCCGAGGATCTCCCGCACGCGGCCCGCCACCGACAGCAGCGCGGGCAACTCGATACCGGTGTGGATGCCCATCTCGTGGAGCATCGAGACCAGGTCCTCGCTGGCGATGTTGCCGGTCGCGCCTGCCGGGACTGGGCAGCCGCCGAGCTCGCCGAAGCTCGACTCGAAGCTCTCCACCCCCGCCTGCAGCGCGGCCACCACGTTGGCCAGCCCCTGACCGCGGGTGTTGTGGAAATGCGCGGTCAGCTCCACCCCGGCGAGTGCGTCTCGGGCACGGGCGAAGAACTCGCGCACCTGCACGGGGTTGGCCATGCCGGTCGTGTCGCCGAAGCCGATCTCCTGCGCCCCGGCGCCGCGCAGGCGCGCTGCGATCTCCAGCACGCGCTCCGGCGCCACGTGCCCCTCGTAGGGGCACCCGAAGGAGGTCGAGATCACGCCCTCGCAGCGGAGCCCCCGTTCGCGCGCGCGCGCCAGCACGACCTCCAGCCCGGCCAACGACTCGGCGATCGAGCGGTTGACGTTCTTGCGGTTGTGGGTCTCCGAGGCCGACAGGAACACGTTGATCTCATCGAAACGGCGGCGCCCGTCCACGGCGCCGGGCTCCAGCAGCTCCAGCGCAGCGTCGAGACCGCGCTCGTTCGGGATCAGGACCGATACCGAGACCTCGGGCGGGACGTCGATGGCCACCAGCACCTCCGCCGCGTCCGCGAGCTGGGGGATCACGTCCGCGCGCACGAAGCTCGTGACCTCGATGCGCGGCAGGCCGGTGCGGGCGAGCGCGTCGATCAGCTCGACCTTGCGCTCGGTGGGGATGATCTCCGGCTCGTTCTGGAAGCCGTCGCGCGGGCCCACCTCGCGCACGTTCACCGCGCGCGGCAGATCGGGCGCGGGGGCGTTCACCACATCGACAGGCCGCCGCTGACGCCCAGCGTCTGGCCGGTCACGTAGGAGGCGTCCTCGGAGGCCAGGTAGGCGATCGCGGCGGCCACCTCCTCCGGCTGGCCCGAGCGGCCGAGAGCGGTCGCATTGACCATCGCCTGCTTCAGGCGCTCACCGATCTCGCCGAGCATCAGCGGCGCAGCGTTGAGCAGGGGCGTCTCGATCGGCCCGGGGGCCACCGCGTTGCAGCGAACGCGGTAGCGGGCGGCTTCGCGCGCGATCGCCTTGGTGAAGCCGATCACGCCGGCCTTTGCGGCCGAGTAGACCGCCGAGCCCTGCGAGCCCACGCGGCCCGCCTCGCTGGCCACGTTGACGATCACGCCGGTCCTGCGCTGCTGCATCGACGGGAGCACCGCGTGGGTCATCGCCAGCACCCCGCGCAGGTTCACGCCGAGCACGAAGTCCCACAGCTCCTCGTCGGTGTTGACGAAGAACGAGAAGCGGTCGGTGCCCGCGTTGTTGACGAGCACGTCGATCTCCCCCAGCTCCGCCATCGCCCCCACCGCCGAGCGCACCGAGCCGACGTCGGCCACGTCCAGCGCGCATGCCAGCCCGTCGATCTCCGCGGCGACCTCCGCGGCCGCATCGCGGTCGAGGTCGCCGATGCCCACGCGCGCGCCCTCGGCCGCCAGGCGGCGAGCCGTGGCCGCGCCGATCCCGGATGCGCCTCCTGTGACGAACGCGATCTTGCCCTCGAGCCTCACGTCGCGAAGCCTATACTCGGCCGCCGTGCCAACGTCCCCCACCGACCCGGTAGCAGTGATCGGCGCCTCGGGCGCGCTCGGCTACGGTGTCGCGATCAGGCTCGCCCGCGCGGGCGTGCCGATCGTGATCGGCTCGCGCGAGCAGGCGCGCGCCGCGCAGACGGCCGAGCGTGCCCGCGCGTCCGTGCCGGACGGCTCGTTCGTCGGGCACGACAACCAGGGCGCGGCCCGCGCCGCACGGACGGTCATCCTCAGCGTGCCCTTCCGCAACCAGAGCGAGACGCTGGCCAACCTCAAGGACGCCCTTTCGCCGGGCACCCTGCTGATCGACGCGACCGTGCCGCTGGCCGCCGCGGTGGCGGGCAGGGCCACACGCATGCTCGGCGTATGGCAGGGCTCGGCCGCGCAGCAGGCGGCCGAGATGGTCCCCGAGGGGGTGCGGGTGGTCTCTGCCCTGCACACGGTCAGCGCCGCCTCGCTGAGCGACCTCGGCCATCCGCTGGAGCAGGACGTGCTCGTGTGCGGAGACGCGCGCGCCGACAAGCGCGAGGCCGCAGCGCTGATCGAGCGCGTGCAGGGCCTGCGCTGCGTGGACTGCGGGCGCCTGGAGATGTCCCGCACCACGGAGGCGCTCACGGCGCTGCTGATCTCGGTCAACGCCCGCTACAAGGCCCACGCGGGCATCCGCCTGACCAGCCTGCCCGAGCACCTGTGGGAGTGAGCGCAGCCCGCGCCGGCGCGGAGGTCGTGGTGCTCGCCGGCGGTACCGGCGGGGCCAAGCTCGCGCGGGGGATGGCCGAGGTGGCGGGGGCCGAGCGCCTGTCGGTGATCGCCAACACCGGCGACGACATCGAGATCTACGGCGCCTACGTCTCGCCGGACCCCGACCTGGTGTCCTTCTGGCTCACCGACACGATCGACGAGCGCGGCTGGGGCCTGCGTGGCGACACGTTCGCGGTCATGGACGGCCTGCGCGAGCTCGGCGTGGACGTGTGGTTCAACCTCGGCGACCGCGACCTCGCGTGGTGCCTGGAGCGCGCGCGGATGCTCGTGCAGGGCCTCTCCCCCACGGCCGCGCTCGCACGCCTGAACGCAGCCTTCGACCTGCGCGCACGCGTGCTGCCGATGAGCGACGACCCGGTGCGCACGTGGGTGCGAACGGGCGAGGCGGGATGGCGCGGCTTCCAGGAGTTCATGATCGGGCAGCGCGCCCAGGGCCTGGTCGAGGGGCTGGAGTACCGCGGCGCCGAGCAGGCACGGCCGAGCGCCGAGGTGCTGGCCGCGATCGCCGCCGCGCGGGCGATCGTGATCGGCCCGTCGAACCCGCTCGCCTCGATCGGCCCGATCCTCGCCGTGCCGGGTGTACGCGAGGCGCTGGCCGCCGCGCGCGCACCGGTCGTGGCGGTCAGCCCGATCGTCGGCGGCGAGGTGCTCAAGGGCCCGACGGCGTCCTTCATGGCGTTCGCTGCGCTCGAGTGCAACGCTCGCGGCGTGGCCGACTTCTACGGCGAGCTGCTGCACGGCATCGTCGCCGACGAGAGCGCCGAGGGCGTTGCGTGCCTGCAGACGGACACCCGCATGGACGACGCCGACGGGCGCCGGCGGCTGGCCGAGCGGACGCTGGAGTTCGCAGAGGGTCTGCGCTAGCGCGATCCCTGCTGGGGCGATAGTGTTTCCCGGCGATGGCTGGGCGGCCGTCCAGGGGGTGGGTCGAGCGGCGTCGAGCGGGCGCCGCGGCAGTCGCCGTGCTATGTGTCGCGGCGGGAGTGCTGATCGCCCCAAGCGCCGCGGTCGCGCTCAGCCGCTCCCAGGCCGACGGCGTTGCGCTGAGCGCGCTCACCCCAACCCACTCGCACGGCGGGCTCGGCGTGATCGTCTACGGCATGCCCTCCGCGCTGCCGGCCAACGACAGCGTCGATGTCTTCCGCGCATTGAGCCACCAGACGCTGAACCGCCACGCGCTGGGCCATCGCACGTGGCTGTTCTGGGAGGATCTCGCCCCCGGGGCGATGTTCTCGCACGCGAGCGTGCTGCTGCTCGTGAACGACGCCAGCGGTGGCGTGCAGCGGCGCACGCTGGAATGGTGGCCGCTGATCAACGGACGCCCGCCGCCGTTCCTGGCCGGCTCCAGCCCTCCGGCCAAGCGCTACGTCGTCTTCTCGAGCGTGCCGGCGCTCGCGAAGAGGGCGGCGTCGCCCGCACCCGCAGCCGCGGCCGAGGCGGCGCGCGGGGGACCGCTGGCCTGGCCGGCGCAGAGCCCCCTGCAGAGCTCCGCGCACGCCGCCGTCACGCTCCAGATCACCCCCCAGAACCTCGCCCACGACTGCATGATCACCGTCGGGCTGGAGACGGCCACCCTGGCGGTCCAGAACGGCGGACGGGTCGAGAACGTCAGGCCCCTCACGAGCGACTTCCAAGCGATCCGCGGGTGGGCCAAATCGGTCGGTCTGAACACCTACGACGGCGGCGACACCAACGAAACGCTCGACGCCGCGGTCACGGCCGCGATCGAGCAGCACGGCTGCACCGACGTGTTCATCTTCCTCGCCGGCCACGGCACCCCGCCCCCCGGCAAACACAAGCAGGGCCTTGAAACGGTGCAGTCGCCGGGCGGGCCCGCGGGCGTGCTCACGCGCGCGCAGTACGTGCCCCCACCGGGCGGCGGCAACGAGGGAGGCAGCGCCGACACGCAGCTGATCACGCCGGCGGACCTCGTCGGCATCATGGCCAAGCACGACGCCTCGAGGCCGCTGGCCGAGCGCGCCACGTTCAAGATCAAGATCGACTCGTGCTTCGCCGGACGCTTCGTGCCCGACCTGAAGGGCGCGAGCAACCTCGAGTTCCTCGAGGTCTCCTCGGCGGCGGACGAGACGTCGTTCTTCCATCTCGGCGGAGCGAACGTGCGTCGCGGCGGGCGCATGGTGCACGTGAAAAACGACACCGACAACCCGCACAAGGTCACGGAGTTCATGAACCGCGACCTGCACGGACTCGAAACCTGGGCGACCTCGCCACAGGCCCACGACGAACCGACGCTCGCGAGCGGCCTGGCGGCGTCCTTCCTGATCGGCGAGGACTTCGACTTCGCCGCCACGGTCGGCTTCACCACCCCCGAGGAGCTCTACATGCCGCAAGCGGTCACCACCACCTTCCCGCCGCCTCCGCCGCCACCGACAGCGGCCGGCTGGTTGGTGTCGTTCGGGAGCACGATGACGGCGCCCGCCGACGTGACGGAGAAAAGCAAAGTCGAGGAGGACCTCTGGTCGGCGGTCACGGACTACTGCAAGGAACACCCGAGCGACCCGCTGTGCGTCAAGTCGTACTCATCGATCCGACCCGGCTCGGTCAAGGCCTCGATCGCGACCGCCGTGCCCGGCTCGAGCGCCGTGCCGGGCACGGGACAGATCCTCTCGATCCAGGTCAAGGGCATCGCGCTCGCGAAGCCCGCGCCGGCGCCCGCGCCGCTCACGCAGATCCACTTCCAGGACCTGCGACCGCAGCCCGACGGCTCGGTCGTCGTGATCGAGACCTCGCAGCCGTTCAACCTGCCCTCCAGCGGCGAACCGAACCAGATCACGACCTTCGTGCCGACGAACATGTGCGTCCAGGCCGGGGACTACCTGACGCTCAGCACCGAGGGCGGCGCCGAAGCCTACTACCCCGAAGGCACGCCGTTCCAGGTGTTCGCGAGCTCCCCGGGGTCGACCCTCGACTACTTCATAGGCTACGAAGGCGTCAACAACGGCGCCAAATTCACGGGCACGCCGCTTGAAGGCGTCGAACTGCTGATGCAGGCCACGCTCGGCACCGGCGATCAGGCAAGCAGCGTGTGCCCGGGCGGCACCAAGGCTCCCTGATCGCAGGCCGCCCGGCGCGCGCGGCGGCGGGCTTGGGCCTCGACGACCGCGTGGCTAGGCTGTCGCCATGCGCACCGCCGCGGTCCTGCCGGTCAAGCGCTTCTCCCGCGCCAAGCAGCGCCTCGGCGAGAGCGTGGCCGACCAGCTGCGCATGGCGCTCGCCGGGGCGATGGTCGCCGACGTGCTGCACGCGCTGTCGCGGACCGCGTCGCTCTCGTGCACGATCGTGGTGACCGGCGAGGAGTCCGTGGCGGGCGCCGCGCGCGCGCTCGGCGCGATCGTCGTGGAAGACGAGGCCGAGAGCAGCCAGTCGGCCGCGGCGGCCCTCGGCATCGAGCGCGCTCTGGCCGAGGGCGTGCAGCGCGTGCTGTGCGTGCCCGGCGACTGCCCCGCGCTCGATCCCGCCGAGCTGCAGGAGCTGCTCGGCGAACACGGCCCGGAGGTGGTCATCATCCCCGACCGCCACGGCAGCGGCACCAACGGGCTGCTGCTCGCGCCCCCGACCGCGATCGCGCCGAGCTTCGGGCCGGAGAGCTGCGAGCGCCACCTCGCGCTCGCCCGCGCCGCCGGCGCGGCCTGCGGGGTCGCGCGGCTGCCCTCGCTGCTGCTGGACATCGACACCGGCGCCGACCTCGACGCGCTGCGCGAGCGGCTCGCGGGCACAGACGCGCTGGCCGCGCGGACGCGCGCCGTGCTCGCCCGCTCCGAACGCACCGACCTCCTCACCCTCAGCGCCCGAGCCTGAGCGCGGGAGCGACGTGGCGAGTATCTCCGCCCGGAGCCTCCCCGGCATCCCCGAGGTGCGCGAGGGCGACGACCTCGCCGCGCTGATACTCGCCGCCGCCGGCGGCGAGCGCCTCGCTCCCGGCCAGGTGCTCGCGATCGCCCACACCGCCGTCTCCAAGGCCGAGGGAGCGGTCGTGGAGCTCTCCGGCGTGGTACCCGGCGAGCGCGCCCGCGCGCTCGCCGGCGAGCTGGGGGCAGATGCGCGCGTGATCGAGGTCGTGCTCGATGAGTCCGCCGAGGTGTTGCGTGCCGAGCGCGGCGTGCTGATCAGCCGCACCCGCCACGGGTTCGTGTGCGCCAACGCCGGGGTGGACGCGTCCAACGCCGGCGGCGCGGGCGAGATCGCGCGGCTTGTGCTGCTGCCGCGCGACCCCGACGCCTCCGCCCGGCGCCTGCGCGCGCGCCTGCGCGAGCTCGGCGGTGGCGGCAGCGACGCGCCCGCCGTGCTGATCAGCGACACCTTCGGGCGCGCCTGGCGCCACGGGCAGACCGACGTGGCCGTCGGGCTGGCGGGCATGCACCCGCTGGAGGACTGGCGCGGGCGCACCGACGCCGACGGCCTGCCGCTGCGCGCGACCTGGCTCGCGATCGCCGACGCCGCCGCCGGCGCTGCGGACCTCGCCCGCGCGAAGGACTCGCGCGAGCCCGTCGTCGTGATCGACGGCCTCGGCCGCTTCGTCAGCGCCGAGGACGGTCCCGGCGCCCTCGCGCTGGTGCGCCCGTTGCGCGAGGACCTGTTCCGCTAGGCGTATCGGTCGCCTGCATCTCCGTCCAGAAGCGGATGAACTCGCGCTCGTGGCCGATGCCGTGCTCGAGCGCCAGACGCCAGCCGCGCGGGCTCTCGGCGAGGCGCTCGCGCAGCTCCTCGTAGGCTCGCAGCCTGCGCTTGTGCGTCTCGAGCTGTGCGGCCGCGAGCATCTGCGGATCGCCGCCGAAGAAGAGCTTCAGCGTGGCCGCATCGTGGAGCACGTACTCCTCGGAGGTCGGTTGCGCGCGCCACTGCGCCAGCGCAGCCAGGCCGCGCCGGGTGAGACGGTAGATGCGCCGCCGGCGCCCGGTCTGCTCGCGCTCCTCGTGGAGCAGCCCCTCCCGCGCCAGCCGCGCGCACTCGGTGTACAGCTGGGTGTGGGGCACGCTCCAGAAGTCGAACGCGCTGGCCTGCGCGAGACGCTTGAGGTCGTATGGGGTAGCCGGCTGGAGGTGCTCGAGCAGGCCCAGCACGATGTAGGAGGTCTCTGTCAGGCGCGGTTGGGACACGGGACCACCGCCGCCAATGTTATCCTCATCCGAACCGTTCGGACGGAACCATTCAGGAGGTATGGTCATGGGCTCCTCGCCGCAGGCGGCGGGCACCAGCTCCGCCGCACAGGGCTTCACCACGCTGGCCGCGGAGACGCAGGTGGAGTCGCTGCCGCTGCAAGGCGAGCTTCCGCCCTGGCTGGCCGGGTCGCTGCTGCGGACGGGCCCGGCGATGTTCGAGGTCGGCGAGCAGAGCATGCGCCACTGGTTCGACGGCCTGGCCATGCTGCACCGCTTCACGATCGCCGACGGGCGCGTGTCCTACGGCAACCGCTTCCTGGCGAGCCGCGCCTACAGGGCGGCCCGCGAGCGGGGCCGGCTGGCCTACGGGGAGTTCGCCACCGACCCCTGCCGCTCGCTGTTCAAGCGCGTCCAGACGCTGTTCTCAGCGGGCGAGCTCTCCGACAACGGCAACGTCAACGTGGCCCGCCTCGGCGAGCGCTTCGTGGCGCTCACCGAGACCGCGCTGCCCGTGGAGTTCGATGCGCGCACGCTGGCGGCGGCCGAGGTGGCGCCCTTCCGCGCCCCGGGACAGCTCTCCACGGCCCACCCGCACCTGGACAGGGCGAGCGGGGGCCTGATCAACTACGCGGCCAAGCTGGGACGCTCCAGCGAGTACCGCTTCTTTGGACTGGACCCGGGTGCCTGCGAGCCGCGGCTGCTGGGCTCGCTGTCCGTCCGCGAGCCGGCCTACATGCACTCCTTCGGGCTGACCGAACGCTGGATCGTGCTCGCCGAGTTCCCGTTCGTCGTCAACCCGCTCGCGCTCGCGCTGTCGGGGCGCCCCTACATCGAGAACTACCGCTGGAAGCCTGAGCGCGGGACCCGCTTCACGTTGATCGATCGCCGCAGCGGCGAGGCCACCGGCGGGTTCCGCGCGGACGCCTGCTTCGCCTTCCACCATGTCAACGCCTACGACAACGGCGGCGAGGTCGTGGTCGACGTGTGTGCCTACCCCGACGCGAGCGTGATCGAGGATCTCTACCTGGAGCGCCTGCGCGCGGGCAAGCCGGTCGCCGGCGCGAGCCTCACGCGCTTCCGCATCGCCCTCGACGACCGCTCGGTACGCAGCGAACGCCTCTGCGAGGAGGACATCGAGCTGCCGCGGATCGACTACGCCCGCTGCAACGAGCGCGCCTACTGCCACGTCTGGGGAGTCGGCAAGGGACCCGGCGGGTGGCTCGAACGGGTCGTCAAGGTGGACACCCGCAGCGGTGCCAGGCTGTCCTGGGCGCAGGACGGCTGCTACCCGGGCGAGCCGGTGTTCGTCGGGCGTCCGGAGTCCGAAGAGGAGGACGAGGGCGTGCTCCTGAGCGTCGTGCTCGACACTCGATCGGAAGCCCGCGCGCCCCGCTCGTTCCTGCTCGTGCTCGACGCGGTGGACCTCTGCGAGATCGCACGCGCGGAGGTCCCGCATCACATCCCCTTCGGCTTCCACGGCCAGTTCACCGCCGGCTAGCGTCGCGGCGTGCGGGGCTGCTAGGCGGCGGCCGAGACCTCGTCCGCGGCGGGGAGCGGGTAGCGGCGGCGAATCTCGTACAGAGTGCTGCGCTCGGCCGCCGGGCGCCCGGCCGCATGTGCGGCGGCGACGAGCTCCGCAGGGTCCAGCCTGGTGCCGTGGTAGCTGCCCGCCAGCCGGCTGATCGACTCCTCCATGAGCGTGCCGCCGAGGTCGTTCACGCCCCAGCGCAGCGACTCGGTCGCGGCGTCGATGCCCATCTTCACCCAGCTCGCCTGCAGGCTCGGGATTGTCCGTCCGAGCGCCAGCCGGAAGGCCGCCGTGTGCTTGAGGTTCTCCTCGCGGGAGATCTCCTGCACGCCGTGGGTGCGGCCCAGCAGCGTCTGGAACGGTATGAACGAGAGCGGCACGAACTCGGTGATCCCGCCGGTGCGCTCCTGCAGCTCGCGTACGACGCGCATGTGCTCGGCCAGCTCCCACGGCTCCTCGATGTGCCCGAACATGACCGTGGCAGTCGAGCGTAGCCCGGCGTCGTGGCTGGCGCCGATGATCTCCACCCAGCGTGCCACCGGCAGCTTGTTCGGCGAGATGCGTTCGCGGACGCCGTCATGGAGCACCTCCGCTGCGGTGCCGGGCGTGGAGCCCAGACCCGCGTCCTTCAGCCGCGCGAAGACCTCCGCCGGTGCCAGCCCCGAGATGTCGCACATGTGCGCGATCTCCATCGGGCTGTAGGCGTGCAGGTGCAGCTCGGCGCCGGCGCCGCGCGCGGTCTCCTTCGCCAGGCGCAGCCAGCGCAGGTAGTCCTCGAGCGCCCAGTCGGGATGGATGCCCGACTGGATGCACAGCTCGGAGGCGCCGTACTCGATCGCTCCGTGGATGCGCGCGATGAAGTCCTGCTCGTCGTGCTCGTAGGCATCGGGCGAGCGCTTGCCCTGCCCGAAGCCGCAGAAGGCGCAGCCGACCGTGCACACGTTCGAGATGTTGATGTTGCGGTTGACCACGAACGTCACCGTCTCGCCTGCCAGCTCGGCGCGCAGCTCATCGGCCGCCTGGCGCATGTCCTCGATTGCGCTTGGGCGCGTCTCGGCGAACAGCGCGGTGAGCTCGTCGGGCGTGAGCCGCCGCCCGTCGCGGCCTGCCTCGATCGCGCCGCCCACGAGACCGGGACGGATCGGCGTGGGAGGATCGGTGCGCCCGGAGCCGCGGCGCGGGATGAAGCTCCAGTACTTCACCTTGATCGTGTCCAGGACCGCCCGCGAGAGCCAGTCGGGGTCGATGTACTGCGGGTAGACGCAGAGCCGCTCGGTGAGCGCGAAGCCGTCGCGCTGCAGGCGCCGTCGCACCTGGTGCGGCGAGGGAAACGGATGCTCGGGCGAGATGTGGTCGCCGTTGGCGCTCAGACCGCCGAGGTCGGTCGCGCCCGCCCGCACGAGCTCGCCCCACCAGTCGGCGAGGTTTGGCGGAACCTGGATCCCCACATCCGGCATCAGCCGGCGCGTCTCGGCGATCAGCCGCTTCATGTCCTCGATGCTCACCGGCCCCGCGCCCGCGAGCGCCCACGCGGGCAGCGGCAGCGACGGCCTCGCCTGCGCCTCGTCGTCGGCCTGCGAGCCGCCCGGCTCAAGGCCCGAGCGCCAGTAGGCGCGCGCGGCGGCGTCGGCTATCTCCGCCGGCTCCTGTCCGTAGTAGCGCTGGTGGGGAACGAAGTTCTGCAGGATCACCTCCTGCACGTGCCCGTGCTCGGCGTGCAGGGCGGCGATCGCCTCCAACGACTGCATGCGCTCCTGCTCGGTCTCCCCGATGCCCACAAGGATGCCGCTCGTGAAGGGGATCGCGAGCTCGCCGGCGAGCCGGATCGTCTGCAGGCGTCGCGCCGGGTGCTTGGTGGGAGATCCGGCGTGGACGCTGTCCATCAGCCGCTCGGCGACCGACTCCAGCATCAGACCCTGGGAGGCCGTCACCTCGCGCAGGCGCAGCAGCTCGGCGCGGTCGAGCACGCCGAGGTTGGTGTGCGGCAGCAGGCCGCGCTCGAGCGCCCGTTCGCATGCCCAGACGACGTAGGAGGTGAAGTCCGGGTGCCCGTAACCGTCCAGCCGTTGCGCGACCTCGGGGTTGACCTCGGGCCGCTCGCCCGTCAGGACGAGCAGCTCCTTGACCTGGCGCCGGGCCGCGCCGTCGAGGATCGCGAGCACCTCCTCGGGCGCGTACAGGTGCGCGCCGTGAGTGGCGAACGCGCAGTACTTGCAGTAGCACTGGCACGTGCGCGACAGCGACAGCGTGAGGTTGCGCGAGAACGTGACCCGGCGACGCATGCTCGGAGTCTATGACGCCCTGTGCGGGATCCCGTCGCGATCGGTGGCCACCAGCCCGCGGGCTAGCCCGTGTGGAGGGCCGCGGGCGGGCCATCGAGCGGCCGGCCCGCCCGCGGGAGCACTCAGGCCAGCTTGTCGAGCGGGCGCTCTCCCACGCGCTCGGCAGGGTTGAGCACGAGCAGCTTGTAGCCGGTCGCGGCCAGCAGCCCCCCGATCACCGGGGCGACTATGTAGACCACGGCGAACTTGCCGAAGCCGCCGATGAATTCGCCGGCCACGATCGCAGGACCTAGCGCGCGCGCCGGGTTCAGGCCGGCGCCGGTCAGCGGGGCGAAGGCCAGCACGGCGAAGCCGAGCGTGGCGCCGATCACGAAGCCCGCCCAGTCGGCGCTGGCGCGGGGGTTCACGGCGACCCCCATGATCGCCCACACCAGGGCGAATGTGCCGATCAGCTCGCAGAGCGCGCCCAGCACGGTCTTGCCGTGCAGCAGCGTGGGGCTCACGGACGGGTTGCCCAGGTTCGGCCCGACGAGCAGTTCGCTGAGGATCAGCTTGCAGACCGCCGCCCCGGCGATCGCTCCGACGACCTGCAGCACGATGTAGATCGCGGCCTCGTTGGGCCTGATCTTGCGAACGCTCAGCAGCCCGAGCGTGACGGCGGGGTTGAAATGCGCTCCCGAGGTGCCGCCCAGCGTCTGGATCAGCATCATCAGAAGGAACGCATGCAGCAGCCCGATCACGGCGAATTCGGGGGTCGAGATGCCACCGCGCGCGTACACGCTCACGATCAGGGCGATGAAGAGCACGAGCAGGAAGGTCCCCACCAGCTCGGCGATGTATGCGGACAGTCCACGTTCTTGCATCTGGCCCCCTCTCCGGGATCGGGTTCGCGGCGATCTTAGGAAGGCCATCGGTCGGCTGACCGTGGCGGGCTATCCTGCCCCCCATCTCAAGCCCACTTCCAAGCGTTTATCTGGCACGCCATGGCCAGACCGCCTACAACCGCGAGGGCCGCTTCCAGGGCCAGCAGCCGATCCCGCTCGACGACACCGGCCGCGCCCAGGCCGTCGAGCTGGCCGAGCGGGCGGCCCCCTACGGCTTCCGCGCGCTGTGGTCCAGCCCGCTGCTGCGCGCGAGCGAAACGGCCGACACGGTTGCCCGCCGCATCGGCCTGCAGCCGAGGATGGATGCGCGCCTGATGGAGACCGACGCGGGCGAGTGGACCGATCGGCCCTTCGCCGAGATCCGCGAGCGCGCCCCCGAGCTGTTTGCCGCCTTCCTCGCCGCCGAGCCCGGCTTCGCGTTTCCCGGGGGTGAGTCGTTCGCCGAACAGGAGCTGCGGGTGGAGGCGGCGCTCGCCGACGTCGAACAGGGCGAGCTGCCGGCCCTCGTGGTGTGCCACGGGATGGTGATCCGCGCCGCCTTCGTGGTGCGCGGCGGCCTCCCCGCGGTCGGGGAGCGGAGGGTTCCGAACGCGGCGCTCGTACCGCTCGACCGGCGCGCGATCGAGCGCGCCGAGCTCGGCGGCGGCGAGGCCACGATCCCGAGCTGAACGCTAGGCGGCGAGGAACCTCGCGAGCGTGCGCCTGGCGGCGGGCAGGCGCCTGCCCGCCTCGAGCTCGCGAATCGCGATCTCGGAGGTCATCGCGGCCAGCAGCTGGGCCGCCGCCCTGGCGTCGGGCCAGCCCATCGCCCGGAAGCTCGGGATCGCGCTCGCGGCGAAGGCCTCGTGCCGGACCGACATCGAGGCGGTCAGCGCGGCGTCGGTGCGCGCCTCCAGCGCGAGTGCCTTGATCGCACGGTCGGCCAGGCACACGTCGAGGTAGGCCTCGGCCCCACGCAGCAGCCGCTCGGCGCCCGGCGCCGTGTCGGCCGTGGCCCGCGCGACGGCCTCTCGCACGCGCTCGTGGAAGGCCGCGTGGAGGGCATCGATGAAGGCCTCCCTGTCGGCGAAGTGCACGTAGAAGGTGCCCTTGGCGACGCCGGCCTCGGCCACCACGCGGTTGACGCTCAGCCCCGCCAAGCCCTCGCGCGCGGCCACCGCCACGCCCGCCGCGAGCAGCAGCTCGTGCGTGCGGTGCGGGTCCCGCTGGAGATCCCCGCTCGGCGTGGCGGACTTCTGCCCCATCTCTACCCAGCCTAGCTGACCGGTCGGTCATGTGAAATGACCGACCGGTCAGTCATGTGATAGGGTGCACCGCCATGAGACTTCTCGATACCCCCTCTGCGACCATCGCCTACGACGAGCGCGGCAGCGGACCGCCGATCGTGCTCCTCAGCAGCGGAGCCCACGATCGCCACGACTACGACGAGGTGCGCGCGCTCCTGCCCGACCGCGTGCGCACTATCGCCCTCGACTGGCCGGGACACGGGCAGTCGCCGCCGCCGCGCGCGCCCACCAGCGCGATGGCATTCGCCGACGTCGCCGAGCAGGCCGTCGAGCGCCTGGCACCCGAGGGCGCCGTGGTGCTCGGCAACTCGGTCGGCGGCTTCTCCGCCGCGCGGCTGGCGATCCGCCGGCCCGAGCTCGTCAGGGGCCTGGTGATCGTGGACGGCGGCGGCTTCGCGGGCCGTCCCCCCCACGTTCGGGCCTTCTGCGCGCTGATGGGCAGGCCCTGGTTCCTGCGCCGCATATACCCCGCGTTCGCAAGCAGCTACATGCGCTCGCGCACCGCGGCCGATCGACGCGTGCGCGACGTCGCCGTGGCCACCACCCGCGACCCGGACGGGCTGCGGGCCGTGGCCGGCCTGTGGCGGAGCTTCGCCTCGCCGCAGCACGATGTGCGCGAGGGCGCCCGCTCGATCGCAGCGCCCACGCTCGTGCTCTGGGGCCGGCGCGACCCCGTGATCCCGCTGCGGATCGGCCGTCGCATCGTCGAGCGCATCCCGGGCGCAGAGCTCGTCGTGTTCGACAGCGGACACGTGCCCCAGACGACCGAACCGGAGCGCTTCGCCGAGCGTCTCATCGCGTTCGCCGACCGCGCCTTCGCCGGCTCGCCCGCGACGGCCCCGCCGGCACCGGCTGCGGCTGCCGAGAGGTCCCCCGCATGAGCGCGGGCGCTGCGAGCCCGAGCCGCGCGAGCGCATACGCGGAGGAGCCGCACCGCTGGCGCGCGCAGGCGCTCGGCGAGCGACGCGAGCTCGAGCTCGCGCAGGGCCGCCTCGAGTACTTCGATCGCGGCCGCGGTCCGGTGCTCGTGTTCGCCCACGGCTGGCTGGCCAACGCGAACCTCTGGCGCAAGGTCGTCGAGCAGCTGGCAGCGAGCTTCCGCTGCATCACGCTCGACCTTCCCCTCGGCGCCCACCGCGTGCCGATGGCCGCGGATGCCGACCTCACGCCAACGGGATGCGGGACGCTGCTGGCCGACGCGCTCGACGCGCTGGGCTTCGAGCAGGTGACGCTCGTGGGCAACGATTCGGGTGGCGCGTACTCGCAGATCGCGACGGCCGCCCGCCCCGGGCGGATCGCGCGCCTGGCGTTGAACTCCTGCGAGACGCCCTACGACGAGTTCCCCCCGCCGCCATTCGACGGGCTGCCACGGGCGGCACGGGACACGGCCACGCTCGGCCAGCTGCTGGGAGCGCTGCGCGACCCCGCCGTGCGGCGCGCGCCGGCCGCGTTCGGGCTTCTGATCAAGCACCCGCTCGACGCGCCGCCGTCGGACTCCTACGCGCTGCCGTGCCTGTGCGACGACGGGGTGCTGCGAGACACCGCCAAGGTGATGTCCTCGGCGCGCTCGGAGCCCGTGCATCGGGCGGGCCACGCGCTGATCGAGTCCTTCGGCGCCCCCGTCCTGCTCGCGTGGAGCCCCGAGGACAGGGTGTTCGCGCCGGCACACGCGGAGCGCTACGCCGGCGAGCTCGCCGACGGTCGCGTGGAGTGGATCGCGGACGCCTACAGCTTCACGCCCGAGGACCAGCCCGCGGCGCTCGCGCGATCGCTCGCCGCGTTCGCCTCGCGCTGAGCGACTCAGCGCAGGATCAGGCAGGCGGTGCTCGCGTGTGCGAGCAACGTTCCGTCGGACTCCACGAACAGCCGGCCCTCGGCCGTGGCGGTGCGCCTGCCGGCGTGCACCACGCGTCCCTCCGCGAGCACGCGGCCGGTCTCGGCGCTGATCGCGCGGATGTAGCGCACCTGGAGGTCGCTGGTGGTGTAGCCGACCCCGGCCGGGAGCGTGGTGTGCACCGCACAGCCCATGCAGGAGTCGAGCATCGTCGCCGCCACGCCACCGTGGACGGAGCCGATCGGGTTGTACATCCACTCGGCGGGCGCCATCGCGAACACCGCCCGTCCGGCGTCCACCTCGACGATCTCGAAGTCCAGCAGCGCGGCGATCGGCGGCGGCGGGAACGTCCCGTCGGCGATCCCGAGGATGTACTGAAGGCCCGAGCGCGTGAGCCCCTCAGCGGCGCTGGCTGCGGGGTCCTCCCAGCTGAAGCTGCGCGTGCGCAGCTGCTCGGTGGCGCTCATGCCTTGGCCTCGACGAGCACCCCGGCAGGAGCCGCTGCGCGCACCGGCGGGCCGAGGGCCGCCAGCGTGACCCCGGCCGCGAACGCGCCCGCGACCGTGATCAGCCAGGCCGAGTGGAAGTCCGCGACGGTCGTGCCCGCGCTGCCGAGCACCGCCACGAGGATCGCCACGCCGAGCGCCGCGCCGACCTGCCGGCCCATCGTCAGCACCGCGGCGCCCGTGGCGAAGCGCTCGGGAGCCAGCGAGGAGGCACCGGCGCCGGTGAGCGTCGGGATGACCAGCCCCACGCCCGCGCCGCCGATCGCCATGCCGGGCAGGAAGTCCCCGGCGTAGTCGGGGTGCTCGCCGGTGTGGGTGATGTACCAAAGCGAGCCCGCAGCGAACAGCATCGCGCCGACCACACCGGGCAGGCGGAAGCCGTAGCGGGCGCCGATGCGCGCCGAGGGGACGCTGAACCCCGCTGCCATGGCCGGGCCGGGGAACAGCATCAGGCCCGCGCTGAGGGCGCTCTCGTGCCACACCGAGGTCAGGAACAGCACGCCTGTCAGCAGCATCGCGCCGAACCCGGCGAAGAACAGCACCGACGCCACGACCGCCAGGCGGAACGTGCGCACGCGCAGCATCGCGGGGTCCAGGATCGGCGCGGGCTGGTGGGTGCAGCGCCACCAGATCACTGGCGCGAGCGCTAGCGCGAGCGCCAGTGAGCCGAGCACCGCGGCCGAGGTCCAGCCCCATTCTCCTCCCTTGACGATCGCCACCACGAGCGCCCCGATCGCCACCATGAACGCCAGCGCGCCGAGGACGTCCGGGCGCAGCGGCGAGCTCTCGCGACGCTCGGCGAGCGTGCGCGCGCCCGCGACCAGGCCGAGGAGTCCGACGGGAACGTTGACGAGGAACACCCAGCGCCAGTCCGCCTGCACGAGCAGCCCGCCCAGGGGTGGGCCGGCGGCCGCCGCGATCCCGCCCGTGGCCGCCCACAGCCCGATCGCGGCGTGGCGCTCGCCGGGCGCGAACTCGGGCAGCATCAGCCCGAGCGAGGTGGGCAACATCAGCGCGCCGCCCGCGGCCTGCACGAGCCGCGCGGCGACGAGCGCATCGACCGACGGCGCGAGCGCGCAGGCGGTGCTCGCGAGCACGAACAGCGCGAGCCCGAGCAGGAAGGTGCGCTTGCGACCGAACGCGTCCGCCCAGCGCCCGGCGGGGACCAGCAGCGCCGCGAGCACGATCGCGTAGCCGCTCAGGATCCACGACAGAGAGCCCAGCGAGGCGCCTCCGAAATGCCTGCCGATCGCGGGAAAGGCGATGTTAACGATGAACAGGTCGAGGCTCGCCATGAACACCCCGACGCACACGATCAACGAGACCCGCCATTTCCGTTGCATGATGAAACGCAACCTACCAGAGGCAGTTGCATCATGCAACCCCAGCGGCTATGATGCGTGTTCGTGCTGGGCAACGACTACGACAACCAGGTCTGCAGCATCGCCGGTGCGCTGGCCGTCGTGGGTGAGCGCTGGTCGCTGTTGATCGTGCGCGACGTGATGCTCGGCATGCGCCGCTTCGATGAGATCCAGGCCGACCTGGGCATCGCGCGCAACGTCCTGCAGACCCGTCTCAGCCGGCTGACCGAGCAGGGCGTGCTCGAGCGCCGGCTCTACCAGGAGCGCCCCCCGCGCTACGAATACCGCCTCACCGAGAAGGGCCTCGACCTGTGGCCGACGGTCGTCTCGCTGATGCAGTGGGGCGACGCGCACGTGACCGCCGACGGCGCCAGGCCGACGGTGCTCGAACACCGCGGCTGCGGCGGCGCAGTCGACGAGCACCGCATCTGCATCCGCTGCGGCGCGCGGCTGTCGATCCGCGATGTGCGCGCCGTGCCGGGCCCCGGCGCGCCGCCCGATCACCCGCTGAATCGCCCCGCCCGGCGCGCCGAGGCCCAGGCGCACTAGCTCCTAGCCCAGGCGCGCGACGAGCTGGGCGCCCTCGCGCGCCATGCGCGAGCGCGGCACCACCAGGTCGAAGCCCGCGCGCTCGGCCCGCTCGCGTGCGGCGGCGTCCACGTGGGAGTAGAAGCCGAGCGTCGCGATGCCCGCGAGCGCACCCTCGCCGCGCAGCGCCTCCACGAGCGCGGCGCCGTCCAGCTGTGCGTCGGTGAGATCGACGATCAGCACGCCCGCCGCGGGCAGCTCGCGGTCGGCCAGGCGCGCCCGCAGGCGGTCCTCGTCGCCGAGCAGCTCGAGCTGGTGTCCGGCCGGCTCGAGCGCGCCCTGCACGCGCGACCCGAACAGCAGGTCGGGCACGAGCGCGAGCACCCGCGCCACGCTACTGCGCCCGCAGGCGCCGAAACTCCTCGCGCGCGGACTGCGGACGGCCCCACATCTGGGTGACCTCGACGCGCCCGCTGCGCACCTCGCGCACGGCCAGCTCGCCGGTGATGGAGGCTTCGTCCAGCAGCGCCAGCGCGCCGTGCACCGTCGGCGCGGAGGCCGCGTGCCCGAAGCGATGCGCGACGAGCAACCGCCAGTGCCAGTCGTGATGGGAGTACGGTCGCGCGTTGCACGTCGCCAGGTACAGGGCCGCTTCCACGTAGCGGGACTCATCGCCGATGCGCATGTCCAGCTCGAGGTCGGTCCAGTCCTCGGGAAGCGAGTCCACGATCAGCTGAAAGGTGTCCGCGAGCCCCATCGGCCTGAAGCCTAGCGCGGCTATTCTCGAAGGCATGGCGATCGCCGCCACCGACAACCTCGCGGCCGAGCACCGCACGCTGCTGGCGGGCTGCGGCCTGGTGGACCGCTCCGATCGGGGCAAGCTCGCGCTGAGCGGCGCAGGCGCGGTCGAGTTCCTCGGAGGCCAGGTCACCAACGAGCTCTCGGACCTGCGTGCCGGCGAAGGCCGTTACGCGGCCTTCCTCACCCACAAGGGCAAGATGCTCGGGGACCTGCGCGTGCTCGCACCCGGCGCGCACGCCGAGGGCGAGCCCACGGAACTGCTGCTGGACACCGAGCGCTGCTGCCTGCAGGCGCTCTTCGACATGATTCGCCGCTTCAGGGTGGGCTTCGACGTGGAGTTGCACAAGCGCACCCTCGAGCGCGGCCTGCTGTCGCTGATCGGCCCCGAGGCAGACCGCGTCGCGGGCTCCGAGCAGCTGTCCGGGGAGGAGCACTCGAACCTCTGGCTGGAGATCGACGGCGTGGCGACGCTGGCCGTGCGCACCGACGTGGGTGTCGATCTGATCTGCGACGCGGCCGACGTCGAGCGCCTGAGCGCGGCGCTGCTCGCCAGGGGAGCCGTTCCGGTGGGCGAAGCGGCGGCCGAGTGCCTGCGCGTGGAGCACGGGCGTCCGCGCTACGGCGTCGACCTCGACGACACCGTCATCCCCCAGGAGGCCGGCCTGAACGAGCGCGCGGTGAGCTTCACCAAGGGCTGCTACGTCGGCCAGGAGACGGTCGCGCGCCTCTACTACAAGGGCAAGCCGAACCGCCTGCTGCGCGGGCTGCGCACGTCCGGACCCGCCTCCACGGGCGAGGAGCTACGCCTCGGCGAGCGCGTGGTGGGGCGCATCGGCAGCACCGCGCTCTCCCCTGGCCTCGGGCCGATCGCGCTCGCGCTCGTGCGCAGGGAGGCCGCGCCGGGCGCGGTTGTTCAGGTCGGCGAGGGCACAGCGAGCGCAGAGGTCGTCGAGCTGCCGTTCCCATCGGCTAGTCTCGCAAGCTGATGTCCGATGAGCTGAAGGTCCTCACGACGGTCGAAAACGAATTCGAGGCCGACATGGTCGTCGGGTTGCTGAGCGACGCGGGCATTCGCTCGATGCAGCAGCTCGGCAACTCCGGCATCGGCGGTCGCGTGGGCGGCGGGGGGATGCGCGAGATCTACGTGGCCGAGAGCGACCTGGACCGCGCCCGCGAAGTCCTCAGCCCGCCCGCTGAGGAGTAGCCGCCCGAGCGCGTCGCGGTACGGCGCCGCCGGCGCCTATCTGTGACCCACCGCACACACGCAATCATTCCACGTCTAATATAGTTGCGCGAGTGCAAGCAATTGCCTCCGCCGCGACAGACCGCGACGCGCTCAAGCGGGACCTGTACGCGCTGGCGTACTACCTGCTGCGCAGCGCCAACGTGAGCACGTTCAACCAGGTCGCTGACCTCGACCTGTCGTTCACCCAGATCAAGGCGCTGTGTGCCCTGGACTCAGACGACGGCGAGCGCTCGGTGGGCGCGCTCGCGGAGTCGCTCGGCAGCTCGCTGCCGGCGATGAGCCGCGCCGTGGACGGGCTGTTCGAGCGCGGCCTCGTCGGCCGCGAGGAGGACCCGGCCGACCGGCGCATGAAGCGCGTGCGGCTGACAGCAGCGGGGCGGAAGGTGCCCGCGGCGCTGAGCGAGGGGCGCCTCTCGGCGCTGCAGGAGCTGATCGACTCCTTCGGCGAGGACGAGGCGCAGGCGCTCGCCGCGGCGCTCGAGCTGATCCTCGCCCGCCGCGGCGACATCGCCGCCTACAGGCCCAACGAGAGAGGACGCAGGGCATGACCGAGCGGATGCGAGCCCTGCACATCAACGAGGCCAACCGCCGCTGGTGGGCGCTCGGGGCGATGTGCTTCGCCCTGTTCATGATCATGCTCGACAACACGGTCGTGAACGTGGCGCTGCCCTCGATCCAGCGCGGCCTGCACGCGAGCACCTCATCGCTGGAGTGGACGGTAAACGCCTACACGCTGTCCTTCGCGGTGCTGCTCGTCACCGGCGGGCGTCTCGGCGACATCTTCGGCCGCCGGCGCATGTTCCTCTTCGGCGTCGTCGTGTTCGCGAGCTCGAGCTTCCTGATCGCGCTCTCCCAGAGCGACACCTGGCTGATCGCCTTCCGCGCGCTCCAGGGCGCCGGCTCGGCCTTCATGATGCCGGCGACCCTCTCGATCATCACGAACACCTTCGACGCGCACGAGCGCGGGCGCACGATCGGCACGTGGGCGGGGGTCTCGGCGATGGCGCTGGCGATCGGCCCGGTCGTGGGCGGCTTCCTCGTCGAGGAAGTGAGCTGGCAGTCGATCTTCCTGCTGAACATCCCGGTGGCGGTGCTCGCGATCTTCGTCACGCTGTTCGCCGTGCGCGAGTCGCGCGACGAGACGGCCAGCCGTGAGGTCGACGTGCCGGGCGTGGCGAGCCTCTCGATTGGGCTCGCGGCGCTCGTGCTCGCGCTCGTCAAGGGCAACTCATGGGGCTGGGGCTCCACGCGCGTGCTCGCGATGTTCGCGGTCGCGGTGCTCGCGCTGGCGACGTTCATGATCATCGAGCCGCGCAGGCGCGCGCCGATGGTCGACTTCTCGTTCTTCCGCTCGCGCAGCTTCTTCGGCTCCAACGTGGTCGCGTTCATCGTGTCCTTCACGATGTTCGCCACCTTCTTCTCGCTCGCGCTCTACATGCAGGACATCCTGCGCTTCTCGCCGCTGCAGACCGGGCTGCGCTTCCTGCCGACGACCGTATGCGTGATGTTCGCCGGCCCGGTCGCCGGCCGGCTCGCCGACCGCATCGGCTCGCGGCCGCTGATGACCGGCGGCCTGCTGGCGGTGTCGGCGTCGATGTTCTGGATGACCGGCATCACCACCCACTCCAGCTACGGCTATCTCGTCGTCGCGTTCGTGCTGCAGGGCCTCGGGATCGGGTTCGTGATGTCGCCGATGAGCACCGCGGCGATGAACGCGGTCGATCGCAGCAAGGCGGGCGTGGCGTCGGGCATCCTCTCGATGACGCGCATGGTCGGCAGCACGTTCGGGGTCGCGGCGCTCGGCGCGGTCATCGCGACCGTCGGCCGCAGCGAACTCGCCACGCGGCTTCCCCTCCTCGGCGCCGGCAAGCGCTCGCAGCTGGTCGAACTGCTCGGCTCCGGCGCGAGCACCACCCACCTCCCCGGCCACGTGCAGGCGGCGCTCAACGAGACCTACGTCTCGGCGCTGTCGACGGGGCTCTACGCGGTCGGCGGCCTCGCGCTCGTCGGCGCGGTGCTGGCCTGGACGCTCGTGCGCCGTCCGGCGAGCGCCCCTGCCCAGGTGCCCGAGGGGGCCGTGCTCGCGAGCCGCCAGACCGAGCACGCGGAGACCTCGCTCGCCGCCCACGGGTAGGATTGGGGGTCGATCCGACCCCGACCCCGACCGCGAGGTTCAGAGCAGTGGCAATCGATCTGCAGCAAGTCTCCGCCATAGACGTCGAGCCGGGCGAGCTGCCCGCGACGATGGCCGCATGGGTCATCCGCGAGGAGCGCTTCGGCGAACCGAAGGACGCCTTCCAGGTCGAGGAGATCGAGGTGCCCGAGCCGGGCGCCTT